>TARA_B100001093_G_scaffold493892_1_pt1 | contig 30014 bp, 33 predicted proteins | sample TARA_B100001093 | Tara Oceans TARA_B100001093 (sample SAMEA2623116) | marine metagenome | biome: marine biome (ENVO:00000447); feature: surface water layer (ENVO:00002042); material: "saline water (ENVO:00002010), including plankton (ENVO:xxxxxxxx)" | depth 5 m | reverse complement strand
GCAACCACTTTGGGCGGAATGGCACTGACTGAAGGGTGGCCCCTTTCATCTCCTCGGCTGGCCTGCACGCTTGGGGGGGGTGCTTTGGCTGCTGCTGCTGCTGGAGTTCTCAACTGTTTGTGGGAGCAGGAGTTGGATGGAAGAATGCTGCGAACGAGCGGTCGAGCCCTTCCCTCAGGACGTTTATCTCCAGCAGCTGCCTTTGTTGGTGCTGTCTCATGCACTCTTGCCGCAGCAGCACTTCTTGTCAGTGGCGTTAATTGTCTCGCTGCAGGGTTATCGCTTTTAGGACTTTGCAGCTACGTCCTCCTCTATACAGCGCTTCTTAAACCACGAACCACCCAAAATATTGTTGTTGGCGGAGTCGCCGGTGCAATTCCACCCCTAGTAGGCGCTGCAGCAGCAACAGGACACATTGGACTTGGAGGGTGGTGGTTATTCGCACTCGTGATGGTCTGGACCCCAGCCCATTTCTGGGCACTAGCCCTCCTTTTACATGATGACTACAGAGCAGTGGGGATTCCGATGCTGCCTGTCGTCAAGGGGCCCTTGGTCACGACGAGAGCCATCCGACGATATGGATGGGCAACAATTTTGCTGAGCTTTTTTGGGATCTGGGCCTTGCCTGAAGGCGGAGCCTTGTACGGCTTGTTAATCCTTCCCTTCAACGGTCGACTTCTTCAGATGGTGGAGCGATTAGCTGCTGAGCCAAATAATCGAGATCGAGCCAAAGGATTATTTCGCTGGTCAATTCTCTATCTGTTCGGAATCTGTTTACTGCTAGTGGTTAGCCGCCTATCCGGTGCAGCTCAATTTGATCTGCAAGTCAGAGCTGTCGTGGACATCCTCGCGGGCGGCTTTCTTCCTGTTGCTTCCTAGATTTATTACCTTCATTTGTGGACGGTTCAATGTCCCTGATCGTGCTCGATCACCTGGAGAAGTCTTACGGGACCATTCCAGCACTCAGGGACTTGAGCTTGAGAGTCCCGGAAGGTTGCCTTTATGGCTTGCTAGGACCCAATGGTGCTGGCAAAACCACAACCCTAAGAATTCTTGCCACCCTTCTTTCTCCAGATTTTGGAGATGTTCGTATTGCTGGTCTTGATGCCCTAAATGATCAGCGAGAAATTCGACGCCTAATCGGGTATGTCGCCCAAGAGGTAGCAATCGACAAGATTTTGACAGGTCGCGAACTGCTGGAGCTTCAAGGAGATCTTTATCACTTACTAAAACAACAGAGAAATCAACGGATTGATGAACTCATAACGATGTTGGGCATGGATTCCTGGATAGACCGCAGATGCGGTACTTATTCAGGAGGAATGCGACGTCGACTCGATTTAGCTGCGGGTCTCTTACACCGACCACAACTCCTCATCCTCGATGAGCCAACTGTCGGACTGGATATCGAAAGTCGAGCCGTGATATGGAACGTACTCCGTGAGTTAAGAGATGAAGGTACAACCGTATTACTAAGCACCCACTACTTGGAAGAAGTAGAAGCACTCGCCGATCGGATGGCCATTATTGATGCCGGAACGGTCATTGCTGAGGGCACACCGAACGAACTCAAAAAGCGTCTCGGTGGTGATCGAGTGACATTGAGGGTGCGTGAGTTCAGTGATGAAAAAGAGGCAGAGATGATTCGCGACTTGCTCCAATCACTTGACGGCGTCCAAAACATTGTGATCAACCGATCTCAGGGCTACTCCCTCAACCTTGTCGTTGAAGGCGAACAGGTCCTTCCCCACCTTCGACTTTGCCTAAAGGATGCAGGGCTTCCAGTCTTTGCTCTTGCCCAAAGCAAGCCCAGTCTTGACGATGTTTATCTTCAAGCCACAGGACGCACCTTGATGGATGCCGAACTCGCGCTCGTTGGGCAGCGTGATCCAAAGCAGGAGCGTAAGCAAGCTATGCGGTAGCGATCCGACCTCACCACCAGATTTTTTATTGCGCGCCATGACCACTCCCCGTCTCACCAATGATGTAAATCAAGCGTCCTCGCGAGGAGCTTCAACTGAGCTAATCCAGGAAACAACAGCATTAACGCGACGCTTGTTTTTGCAGCTCAAACGTCGGCCTTCGACTTTGATTGCCGGTGTGCTCCAACCATTGATCTGGTTGATTTTATTTGGAGCTCTATTCTCCAACGCTCCAGAGGGACTTTTGCCTGGAGGGATGAGCTACGGACGTTTTCTTGGCGCTGGAGTCATTGTCTTCACAGCTTTTAGTGGAGCACTCAATGCAGGACTTCCTGTCATGTTTGACCGGGAATTTGGATTTCTCAATCGATTGCTTGTCGCACCATTGAGGAGTCGAAGTTCGATTGTCTTTGCCTCGGTGATTTACATCACCACATTGAGTCTTTTGCAGAGTTTGGCCATCATGTTGACAGCTGCGTTGCTGGGATATGGATGGCCTGGAGCTGCAGGCCTTTTGCTCGTTCTGGTCACCCTCCTGCTGTTGGTTTTTGCAGTAACTGCTTTAAGCCTGGGATTGGCCTTTGCCCTACCCGGACACATTGAATTAATTGCGGTGATTTTTGTAGCCAATCTTCCACTTCTTTTTGCTAGCACCGCATTGGCACCCCTTAACTTTATGCCGGTGTGGATGGGCTGGCTAGCGGCCCTAAATCCCCTTACCTTCGCGATAGAACCGATTCGAGCTGCCTACTCAGGCCCTCTCGATCTTTCTGCGGTGCTCTTGATTGCACCCTACGGATCAGTCACAGGTCAGACCTGCTTGCTAATCCTGACAGCTCTCACAGTGGGGTTGTTTCTCCTGATCCGGCCTCTGCTCAATCGCAAACTCTCTTAATCCCGTGACTGCGTTTTCGTTTAAGCCCATCAATCAACGTCAACTCGACCTGCAACGTCGCTTGCTTTCTGCCCATGAATTAAGTGAGTCCTCACTGGTTGCACAACTTGAGCTTCAGTTGGTCCATCGCTATGGAGTGACCTCTCTTCCGAAACGGAAAGCTGAATCTGCACAATTGACTACCCATCCTCCACTGATCGCTTCAGGAGAAGTTGAACCAAACCTGCAAGATTTGTCCGTAATCAGTGAGCAACCGATCAAAATAAAACAACCGCCTTTGACAAAGCCCCTGAGTGACTCTGTTGAAGACATAAATGCCGCTGTTGAAGAGTTGCCCAAGGGTTCAAACCCTCTTTTAGCAATGACACCTCCTCCCATTGCCCAAGGTCCTCAGCGATTTCGTCGCTGGTTGGTCGCATCCTCAGAAGACCATTATCTGCAGGCATCTTGAGGGCCATGCCCATTCCATCCCGAACCCAGCTCAAGGGTGGGCTGATTGTTTCTGTACAAGCTCCTGAAGGATCTCCCATGCGGCATCCTGATGTGATCACTGCAATGGCCGAATCCAGTCTTCGCAATGGCGCTGTTGGCGTGCGCCTTGAGAGCCCTGAGCACATCGGAGCCGTTCGCAACCAATGCCCAGAGGCTCTAATCATTGGTCTTTGGAAGCGAACATTCCCTGACAGCTCTGTTTACATCACCCCCTGCTGGGATGACATTCGAGCGGTCTGGGCCGCTGGTGCTGACATCATTGCCCTGGATGCCACATCACGCCAAAGACCGAACAACGAAACACTCGCTGAACTTGTTCAGCGAGCCAAAGACGAATTAGGAGCACCTCTGATGGCGGATGTTGACTCGATTGAAAACGGTCTTCATGCTGAAACTTTGGGGTGTACTTGGGTTGGGACCACTCTGTATGGATACACAGAGGAAACAACACTATTAACCCCCCCCGGCTTTGGATTGATTGCCCCTTTAAGAGATCAATTGTCAGGCGATGTCACCCTGATTTGTGAGGGCGGAGTGAATTCACCTAACTCTGCTCTCCAGGCGATTGATCATGGAGCAGATCTTGTCGTAGTCGGCACGGCCATTACGGGTGTAGATCTCCAGGTCGCCAAATACACCGATATTTTGAAGACGAAGGAGCAGAGTAGGTAAGTCTCATAAGACTCAGCCATGATGCTGAAAATTTGTTTCCCGGTCTTACTTAGTGGAGCCATATTTGGCCTGCCCATGGCAGGCCTCCCCTTATCAGAACTTCAGTCTTTGAATCGTGAACTGGGGAGGCTATGCAGCCAGCCTCCCCGCGAAGCTTTATCGGTTTGTCGAATCCACGCGCGACTGGTGGGATCGCTTTAACCGGATCACATCATTCCCATACCGCCCATACCGCCCATCGGATCCATGCCACCCATGCCGCCCATCGGGTCTCCACCACCTCCAGCAGGCGCAGGTGGCTCTGGCTTATCAGCGACAACAACCTCAGTTGTCACCACCAAAGATGCGATAGAAACCGCATCTTGAAGCGCAAGACGCACAACCTTCGATGCATCCAAAATCCCAGCATTCATGAGGTCTTCAAAGTTTCCGGTGAGTGCATTGAATCCCAGTCCGCTATTGCGGACACGATCAACTACAACGTCTCCATTCGAACCTGCATTTTCAGCGATCTGACGAAGGGGAGCACTCAGTGCCCGCTGCACGATTTCCATACCGGTCTTTTGGTCGCCTTCCAAACCAGCCGTCAGGGCACCTAGCTCATCAGCGATATGGAGAAGGGTTGTACCCCCACCAGCCACGATGCCTTCCTCCACTGCTGCACGCGTGGCATTGAGAGCGTCCTCAATCCGCAGTTTACGATTTTTGAGCTCGGTTTCTGTAGGGGCGCCGACCTTGATCACAGCCACTCCTCCCGCGAGCTTGGCGATGCGCTCGTTGAGCTTTTCTTGGTCATACTCTGAATCGGTGTTCTCGAGCTCGCGTCTAATCGAGGCCACGCGGGCGCTGACGGCATCTTTGCTGTCGTCACTGGCCACGATTGTGGTGCTGTCCTTGCTGATCGTGATCCGGCGTGCCCGTCCCAGATCGTCCATCGTCACCTTGTCGAGGGTCATCGCCCTGTCTTCGCTGATTACTTGACCACCAGTCAGCACTGCGATGTCCGCAAGGGCAGCTTTACGGCGCTCGCCAAACGATGGAGCACGAACTGCAGCCACCTGCAGCACCCCTCTGTTCTTATTCACCACCAAAGTGGCCAGAGCTTCTCCATCCACTTCTTCAGCCAAAATCACCAGAGGTGATCCAGATTTCTGAACGGTTTCCAAGACGGGGACCAAATCAGTCACAGAGCTGATTTTGCGATCAGTGAGAAGCAGCAAAGCATTCTCGAACTCACAAATCTGACGGTCACCATCCGTGACGAAATAGGGAGAGCTATAGCCACGATCAAAGGCCATTCCCTCAGTCACTTCAAGCTCGGTGGCAAGAGACTTCGATTCCTCGACAGTGATCACACCGTCAAAGCTCACCCTGTCCATAGCCTCGGCAACCATGCGACCCACCTCCTCATCGCCGCCTGAACTCACCGTTGCCACCTGGCGAATGGCATCACCACTAATTGATTGACTACGTTCATTCAGGCTGGTCACTACAGCAGCCACAGCTTTTTCCATCCCTCTACGAAGCTCGATCGGACTTGCACCAGCAGCCGTATTGCGAAGCCCCTCCTCCACCATCGCTTGGGCGAGCACGGTGGCAGTCGTAGTGCCATCTCCAGCTTTGTCCTTGGTCTTAGACGCCACCTGCTGGATCAGCTTGGCTCCAATGTTTTCGAACGGATCTGCAAGTTCGATTTCTTTGGCGATCGTGTCACCGTCATTAACAATGTCGGGTGAGCCGAAAGACTTCTCGAGCACCACATTGCGACCACGAGGTCCAATCGTGACCCGAACAGCATCAGCAAGAGCATTCATGCCTCGCTCGAGAGACTCACGTGATTCGTTCGAGAAGCTGAGAAGTTTGGCCATAGTGTCTGGAACCCGAGGGTCAATCCCTTCCAGCGTCTATGACCACCCGCTCCTCTCGGAAGTGGGGAAAGCCGAATTCATGGACAATCATCCAAACGGTCTGGTTAATGTTTGACCATGAGAGATTCCGGAGCGTTGTTCTTCGTTCTCATGGCTGCAATGGCTGCAACCATGACCTTGGTGTATGTTCCGCTCCGTATCTTTTTAACAGCTACAGAACGCAGTCGTAGACTCAAATTACTTCAACGTATTCGCCGTTTGCGAGAGGAATTAGGTCAGCCTCTAGAGAGCTAAGTACTAACTCATCACCATCCCCCCATCCACCTGAAGGACCTGACCTGTGATGTAGGCGGCGGCTGGATCAGCAGCCAAAAACCTCACGGTTCCTGCAACCTGCTCCGGTGTACCAAAAACACCCAATGGAATTGCCGAAAGAATTCCTTCCGCTTCAAGATCTTTTGTCATATCGGTGGCAATAAAACCTGGCGCCACTGCATTCACCGTGATTCCTCTGCTTGCCATCTCCTTGGCGCTACTTCGCGTTAATCCAATCACTCCAGCTTTGGCTGCTGCGTAATTTGCCTGACCCGCATTACCCATCAATCCAACAACCGAGGTGATATTGATGATGCGACCACTTCTCTGCTTCAACATTGGGCGTGTCACCGCTCTGGTGCAAAGGAACACTCCTGTGAGATTGAGATTAATAACCGCCTGCCAATCCTCGATTTTCATCCTCATCAACAAGCCGTCCCTCGTGATGCCGGCGTTATTGACGAGCACATCGATACGTCCACTGCGCTTCAACACCGTTTTAATCAAGTCCTCAACTGAAGCTTCATCAGAGACGTCGGCCCGGAGGGCATAGGCAGAACCCCCACTTGCCTGAATCTCAGTAACCACGGCTTCTGCCGCCTCTGGAGAACTGGCGTAATTCACCACCACTTCAGCTCCCTCCCCAGCCAAAGCCTTAGCCACTGCACAACCGATGCCACGACTTGCACCAGTAACGACGACAGTTTGACCGTCAAGAGAAGCGGATGGACTCATGAACGCTTGTTTTGAGATCGTGTGATCGTAGGGATTGCTGGCCCTTTGAGTCATCAAGAGAGCTAGACACCTCGCATGGTTTCGATCGTGTCGATGGCATCACCAAGCAGATTGCGGAATAACTCCAGCTGTTTCTGACTGCCCATCACAACGAGGAGCTGACCCGGGCCAAGCCGTTCTCCACCGCTTGGGTTTCCCTTCAGCGAACTGCCATCACGAATGGCTAAAACTAAAGCTCCACTTCGACGACCCAACTCGAGCTCGGACAAACTCTTACTGGTTAGATGGCCCACCAGCGATGGATCACGACTTAACCGAAATTCTTCGATTTCAAATTCCGACCCAGATAAAAGATCCATAAAGTCGACTGCTAACGGCCTGAGAGCCGTAGCTGCCATCACTCGACCTCCAGCGACGTAAGGACTCACTACAACAGTTGCTCCGGCAAGTTCGAGCTTGGCTGCCGCTTCCTCACTATCGGCTCGGGCAATCAACCGGCATCCAGGTTCTAATCCACGGGCGCTAAGAGTGACATAAAGGTTGGCAGCATCACTTGGCAGGGCTGCCACCAAGCTGCGACACCGATCGAGACCTGCTTCCAACAAGGTTTCATCGAGAGTGGCATCGGCTTGAAGAACTGGCAGGCCGCGCTCTTCGGCCGCCTTTCGACGAGCGGAATCCAGTTCTACAACAAGCACGGGAACGCTCTCAAGCAGCAGCTGTTCGGCGATCTCCCGACCAATGCGGCCATACCCGCAGAGAATCACATGGTCATTCATACGCCGCAGGTTTCGGCGGAACCTCAGCTCCCGCAACTGACGGAAGTATCCGGATTCTGTCAGGCCAAGAATCTTTTGAATCGAGAGTTGCACCACCACGATGCCCCCTGCCACGATCAAAACCGTTACCAGCCGGCCGGCCTGGGAGAGGGGTTCTACTTCGCCATAACCAATGGTGCTGATTGTGATCAGCACCATCCACAAGCAATCTCCCCAATCCCACCCCTCGGTGATCCGGTATCCGATTGCTCCGCCCAAAATCACTACGGCAAGAGCCGTGACGGGCAATAACCAAGGTCTTGCCAACTGGTTTACATGAGGGCGATAGACCTGAAAGCGACGACGTTGGTATGACGTCCGCCTTGGCCTCTTCATCAGAAGCCCATCGCCTCCAAAACATCAGCTTCGGAGAGAGACTGGAGATCCTCAGCACCTAAATACTTAATAACGTCTCGCTTTGGCAACTGCTCGTCTGAAATCCCGAGTGCCACCAGCGGCACTCCGCAATATGTCGCCAAAAGACTGGTCACCGGACAACTGGTCAAAACCACATCAGAAGTAGCAATTTGAGCCGCCTTTTCTGCAACAGCACTGTTCTCACTGAGATGAATAGTTCGTAAACCAGGAAGCTTCTCCTTGATCGTGAGCGGTAACTGCTTCCATCGTTCTGTTGGCCAGTCCCCAGCGGTTGAAGTTGGTTCGAGCAACAGCAGTGGACCTTCCCCCTTTGGCTGACGTTCGCGAGCACTATTCATGAGCGACGCAGGCAAGGTAATCCGAAATGCTGCAGCGTCTAGTTTCAGACCCATGGGAGCCAAGAAACCTGAGAGACGTTGCGCACTCCAGCCCTCTACTTTGCCCACGACTGCAGTAGAAGCGAAGCCAGTCTCTGCAACCCGTGTTGGGATGTGACTCATGGAGAGCATCAGGTTCACTTGTCGTCCCTCAGCGAAATTGAGACAGACCTGGAAATCAGGTTCTCTGACCGAACCAAGAAGATTGGCCCAATCGGCCATATTCAGATCTGAACCAAAGTCAAAAGGAATAATTTTTTCAACAGACGGCAGCAATGTCCACAGCGATCGATAGGCAGGAGAACAAGCCACTTGAATCGAAGCTCCGAGCTCGTTAGCGCAAGCCGCTAATGCAGGCATACGTTCAAGCTGCTGTTGAACTGTTCCTGGGCTTAAGACGAGAACACGCATAAAAGAACAGCACAAGTGGTGCGAGCTGATTGTATGGAGGAGGTTTCACTTAGCTGAAAACAGGAGTCGCTTGTGCATCTGTTGATCGCAGCCGCTGGAAGTGGACGGCGCATGGGGGGAGGACGCAACAAACTGCTGATGCCGTTGGCTGGTCAACCTGTTCTGGCCTGGACGCTGCAGGCTGCCCTTAAAGCTGAAAAGATCAGCTGGATTGGACTGATTGGCCAGGAGATTGACCGGTCCGAAATTCTCGGGTTAGTTGGGTTAACTCAAAAGCCGGTGGTGTGGATTGCCGGTGGAGACAGTCGTCAGGAGTCAGTTGAACGCGGGCTAGCTGGACTGCCAGAAGAAGCTAGGCACGTCCTCATCCATGACGGCGCTCGATGTCTTGCCCGATCCGAGTTATTTAACCGCTGTGCAGAAGCAGTTCTCAAAGGCAAGGCGATCATTGCTGCAACTCCGGTGACCGACACGATTAAACAAGTGGATGAATCAGGCCTGATCAAAGCAACACCAAAGCGTGCAGAACTTTGGGCAGCCCAGACACCTCAGGGGTTTGCGGTGAATGAGCTTCGGCAGGGTCATCGTGAGGCCCGGGCGAGCGGCTTGAATGTCACGGATGACGCATCGCTTTACGAGCAGTTGGGATGGCAGGTGAATGTTCTGGATGCTGGACCGTCCAACATCAAAGTAACGACTCCTTTTGATCTCACTGTGGCTGCCGCCGTCCTGGCAGAGCGACATGGTTAAGGCTCAGGCTCAAGACACCTCGATCACCATCAAGGGTCGCAGTTGAACCAACTGGTAAGGCAGCATTTCCCCCACGACCGTGCCCAACAAGAAGGTTCCCCACCACGGGGATACCTAGGCCTTCGGTGCGCTCCCTTAGCACTTCATCCAAACTGAAACCACCTGACGAAGATTCGTCATCACAGTCAAGGAATCGACCAAATCCAATACCTGCCAGCGATTGAAGCAGACCCGCTAATCGCCACTGCGTGAGCATGCGATCAATGCGATAAGGCGCTTCCCCGATGTCTTCGATGACCAAAACAACACCACTGAGATCAGGAAAGAAAGGACTTCCAATTAAATGAGAAGCCACCGTTAAATTCACTGCCAATAAAGGGCCAACAGCCACCCCTCCTCGCCAAGGCTCACCTTTGAGAACCGGTAGAGGTGCACCAAAGAGCAAATCATGCAATCTCTGCTGGCTCCACTCAGGTTCCTCGGCCAATGTTGTGATTAATGGTCCATGCACCCCACCGCTCACTCCGGCTGCCATACGAGCGCAAAGCAATGCCGTGACATCCGAGAAGCCAAGCAACCAGCCTGGTTGCCAGGCAAAAGGTTGTTCTAAAAGCCTGGCAGCTCCCCAGCCACCGCGTGCACAGGCCAAAAGAGACGCACTGGGAGTGGATTGAAAATCACTACGACGTTCGTCATCCCGACCGGCGAGGTAACCCCATCGCCGTCGGCTGATGACATCCGGACGGACTCTCAATCCCCAGCCCTCCAAAATCGATACCCCTTTTAAAAGGTTGTCTGTGTTGTCAATCGCGGAGCTGGAAGCCACCACCGCCACTTCATCACCGCTCTGAAGTGGTAATTGCAACAGTGCGGAACCGTCTCTGGATTGCATCACCCCAACCGCCCGAGAACGAGACCAAACAGCAACAGTGCTCCCAAACGCACTTGATGGCTGAAATGCATGCCATAAGCTGACATTGGCTGCTGCTTGGCACAGTTGAGAGCTCGGGTTGCACGCTGCATGCCATAAGCAACAACCAACCAAAACGGCCAGAAAATAACTCCAATTCCAGCGAAGGCCGCAGCAACTGCCAAAGCCAGCATCGAAAGCGCATAGGTGATGCCAACAACGCGCAAGACGGACGAACCGAGGGTGAGTGCGCTGCTGTTCAAAGCCATCCGGGCATCATCTGGACGATCCGCCATTGCATAAACAGTGTCGAAAGAAAACGTCCACAGAAGCGTGGCGATCCAGCAACCTGCAAGAGGCAAACCTCCATTAAGGGCTCCGGTTTGAGCTGCCCAAGGAATTAACACCGCAAACCCCCAGCACAATGCCAATACCGCTTGGGGGTAGGCGAACCAACGCTTGGCGGACGGGTAAACCAGGATCGGCGGCAGAGCGAGACAAGCCAACAGCAAGCAGAGGTTGCGCACGGAATCCGGCAAACTCAGCACTACGCACAGACTGATAATCAGCATGACGAACAAGAGAACGATGGCCTGTCCCACACTCAAAGTTCCTTGAGCAAGGGGACGCTGTTTGGTCCGTTCCACATTGCGGTCGAGGTGTCGATCCCACAGATCATTGGCGATACAACCCGCTCCACTCACCGCCAGGCCGCCAAGCACGATCATGAACACGAGGCCCAGAGATGGTGGGGCGTTAGGAGTAAGCCAGAGACTCCAGCCTGCAGGAATCAGCAAAATCAATCTTCCACTGGGTTTGTTCCATCGCAGGAGAGCGACCCATGGAGCCAGGGTGTGGCGAAACAACATGCGGTTCTCTGACCTGACTGACAAAAAAGTCTCCGTTTTAGAAACCCTAAACAGACGTTCTTGACGTCTGCCGATGGCAGAGTGGAAGCGCTTTCAGCAGGGTGCTTCAGGTGACAGCAGGGCCGAGCATTCAAAACGGTCGAGCCTCGAGGAAAATTGCCGCTATCGATATCGGCACCAATTCCACCCACCTCTTGGTGGCGTCTGTCGATCCTGAGCTTCGTACCTTCAGCATCGAGTTAGCTGAGAAATCCACCACACGATTAGGTGAAAGAGATCCCGAAACAGGGAATCTTTCAGAGGCCGCAATAGAACGTGGCCTCGAAGCCCTTCGTCATTTTCGCGAGCTTGCTCTGAGCCATCAGGTTGAGCAGATTGTGACCGCAGCCACAAGCGCAGTCCGTGAAGCCCCAAATGGTCGGGACTTTTTACAGGCAATTCAAGATCAGCTATTCCTCGAAGTTGATCTCGTCAGTGGTCCAGAAGAAGCCCGCCTGATCTACCTAGGAGTGTTGTCAGGCATGCCCTTTGGAGACTGTCCTCATCTTGTTCTGGACATTGGAGGCGGATCCACAGAGTTGATCCTTGCCGATGGTCGTGATGCTCGAGCACTCACCAGCACCAGGGTTGGCGCCGTGCGACTTCAGCGGGATTTTGTCAAAGACGATCCAATGCCACCTGAGCGACGCACCTTCTTGCAAGCCTTCATTCAAGGGTCTCTGGAGCCGGCGGTAAACAAGGTTTTGCGTCGGATCAAGTCCGAGGAGAGTCCTGTGATGGTGGCTACAAGTGGCACCGCAATGGCGATCGGAGCCCTAGCTGCCAGCGATGATGACCGTCCTCATTTGAAGCTTCACGGATATCGAATCACCAGACAACGTCTCGATCGAGTAGTGGATCGTTTAGTGGTGATGACACCGGAGCAACGAAAAGGGTTGGCCCCCATTAATGATCGTCGCGCGGAGATCATTGTTCCTGGTGCATTGATTCTGCAGACCAGCATGCAGATGCTTGGTGCCAAGGAGCTCGTTCTGAGTGAACGAGCTTTAAGAGAAGGTCTCATCGTTGACTGGATGCTGCGTAACGGACTTCTTGAAGACCGTTTCAGCTTTCAAAGCAGTATCCGACAGCGCACCGTGATTCATCAGGTGCAGCGCTTTGCTGTCAATCAAGAAAGAGCCGAGCGGGTGGCCTCCCATGCACTCACCCTTTACGACAACACCAGAGAACATCTTCACCATGACGACGGGTCCGGTCGAGACTTGCTGTGGGCCGCAGCCATGCTTCACGCCTGCGGCCAACACATCAACCTCAGCGCGTATCACAAACACTCCTGGTACCTAATCCGTCACGGAGAACTTCTGGGGTACTCAGAGGCAGAACATCTCATAGTTGCTGCCATCGCGCGCTACCACCGCCGCAGCCTTCCCAAAAAAAGACATGAGTCATGGCAAGCCCTTCAAACCCGCGAGAATCGACGGACCGCATCAGAGATGGCCTTGCTACTAAGACTTGCGGTCGCATTGGACCGTCGTCCTGAGCCAATAGTGAAAAGCTTGTTAGTGAGGGTCATTAGTGATGACCTCATCCTTGAACTTATTGCGGAACACGAAAACCAAAATCTAAGCCTCGAGCAATGGAGCCTGGAAAGCTGTGCGCCAGTCCTGCATGAAGTCTCAGGTTTGAACTTAAGGGTCAGAGTTCAGGAGTGATGGAGTACCAACGCAGCTGATCAATACCGCCCAAGGCGCGTGGGGTGTCATTTCCGCGGCTGAATAGAACTAAATCAGGTCTCCCAGCGAAGATTTCCAGATCTTGATCACCATCAAAATTTTTTTGTTCACTCAAAGTTCCTTCATAGATCACATCACCACTTCCATTACGAATGGATACCCAGCTCGGCTGTTTGCTCTCAATCGAAATCTGTCCTAACGCTCGTTTTCCACCTTCAACATCTGAATCGGTTGCTGAACCGTCGTCGAAACCTGGAGCCGACTTAATCGCTGGTTCGCCAGATAAGGCCTCTCTCTCCACCATCACGGCTGGTTGGCGATTGCGATAAAAGACAATCGCGCTCAATGCTGTTATTGCAACTAAAAGGAAGGGAATTGCTGCATTTTTAATCAATCGGTTGACTCCCTTCTTGTCATTCTGTTCTTTCGATGAACGAGTAGAAACAGAGCTCTCAGAGATCAAACGCTTTGAGGGAGGTTCCTTTTGCGCACTGAGCTGGGATTGAAATTGTTGGACAATGGGAACAGGATCCAATCCCAGTTTTTCTGAGACTCTTCGAAGCATCCCGCAAATAAATACAGATTCTGGGAGATTTCTTCGATCTCCATTTTCTAAAGCCTCAAGCTGTTCTCGCCCCATATGGAGAGAGTCGGCAAGGTCTTTGGAAGACATCCCTAACCTTTCACGTTCTTCCCTCAAAACTCTGCCTAGGGAGGAAAGATCGTCATGACTAGGATCGCAATGATCGGTATTTGTCTGAATTTCAGCCATGCCATACCTAATCAATGGGGCATTTTAAATGCATTATCGGATTCTGCCAGTCAAATTCATAACTTCATTGAGAAAATAGCTGATAGAAGAATCAAGTTTATGATTCAAAAATGGGCGATACTGGATTCGAACCAGTGACCCCTTCCGTGTGAAGGAAGTGCGCTACCACTGTGCTAATCGCCCATGAGGAAATCTTAAACCACTAGGGGGGAACCTCTTAATTAGTGGTTGGGTCGAAACAGATGATCATGATCAGGTGAATAAAGCTTTGAGCGATATCGACCTTGCTTCAAAGCAGGACTCACTACATAAAGAGTGGTCCGAATAAGGTCCCGTTCTCGAGAAATAGCTGCCATACGCTCAAGTGGTACCACCTCCAGCCATTCATCGGGCCAGCTGACGCGGTATCCGATAGCTACCGGAGTATCAGGCGAATAATGCTTTAACAAAGTTGATTGCACTTCCTCAACATGTCGCGCACTTAGATAGAGGCAAAGTGACGCCTTTAGGCTTGCAAGATGTTCCAAACTCTCAGTCTCCGGCACTCCAGTACGTCCACCGGCTCTCCCAAGAACGATCGTTTGCACGAGGCCTGGAATGGTGAGTTCAGCACCTAAGGCAGAAGCAGTCGCCTGATAGGCACTTATTCCTGGGACCACATCCACCGTGATACCTGCATCGTTCAAACGGCAAATTTGCTCTGAAAGAGCCCCATAGAGGCAGGGATCACCATCATGCAGCCGAACTACTTGAAGACCTTTCTTTGCTCGATCAATCATCACTGGAAGCACGTCCTCCAGGGTGAGAGTGCTGCTACGAATCTTCTCGCAATCATCCGGTGCCAAAGCAGCAATCTGTGGAGACACCAAGGAATCAGTCCAAATTAAAACTTGAGCCGATCGCAACCTATTTTCAGCACGTCGAGTTAAGAGATCAGGAGCTCCTGGCCCTGCGCCAACAATGGAAACAGTGGTCATAAATTTCCAGGAGTAGGTAGGCCTGGGTCAGGCAAAGACTGACGTTTTCCATAAAGCCAGAACAAACCGAGACCTGCGAGCAACATCAATGAAAGGCTCATCAGTTGGGCAATTCTCAATCCGCCATCGCAAAATGGCGGAACGCCTCCTAAACAAAGCGGGTCAATACGAAGACCTTCGATCCAGACACGACCGAGACTATAAAAGAGTAAGTAGAAGCAACTAACGGCTCCTGATGGGAGAGAAATTCGACCATTTCGACCAAGTTGAAAGAGCACCATTAGCAAAATAAAAACCACAAAATTCCAGGTGGATTCATATAAAAATGTGGGATGGAAGAACTCTGAATCAGCAAAGATCTGGGGACGGCTTGAATATGGAATAAATAATTTCCAAGGCAATTGAGTAGGGACACCAAAGGCCTCTGAGTTGAAAAAGTTCCCCCAGCGGCCAATTGCTTGGCCAAGAATCACTGAGGGCATGAGAACATCTAGCAGAGTCCAAAAAGAAACTTTCCTCCAGCGACAGAATAAAACAACAGAGACCATACCGCCCAGTAATGCTCCATGAATAGCAATTCCACCCTGCCAAATAGCAAACACATCCCACCAAGAATTCTGATAAGACCTCCATTCGAAAGCCACGTAATAAAGTCGTGCCCCGATGATGGATGCCAGAACAAGCATCGGAAGAAGATCACTGATCAGCCCTGTCTCAAGATTTCTCTGCCTTGCCAACCAGCTAGACAAATTGAGACCAATCAGAACCGCCAGAGCAATTAATAACCCATACCAGCGCAAAGTAAGAGGCCCGAGCTGAAAAAGCTCGGGCCCAGGTGATGTAAATAAAGCAGGGATGATCACCTTGATCAGACGCCTTCGGCAGCTTGGACCTTCTCAATCTGCCTCTTCTTCAGAACAAGCATGATCTGTGCCAAAGCAACAGCAGCGAAGAAGGCGAGCATGCCATAAATACGGACGGGATTCTGAAGCACAACTTCCGTATCAAGCTGACCAAATCCACCGACATTGGGATCATCGGTGATTGGAGCTCCAGCTTCAACAACATCGCCCACCGACACAAGTAGAGCTGGACCAACAGGAATGGTCTCTGTGACTTCAGAACCATCATCAGCTGTCACAGTGACAACCCTTATTCCATTGTCGCCAGGGTCGATGGCGCTGACAGCGCCTGCAGAAGGGGCTGTGTAGACGGTGTTGTTGCTTTTCTCACCTGTTGGATAAACCTGACCGCGTCCGCGGTTGCCACCTACATGGATTGAATATTTACCGAAGCTGATGCTGCTGTCTGTGGCTGGATCAGGAGAAAGAACTGGAAACACAATCTCCTGGTGCTCATCGCCCGGAATCGGTCCGACCAAGATCACGTTGGGCTGATCTTCGCTGTACTCAGAGAAATACACACCTTCGGTTTCCTCTTTGATCTCATCAGTCCAACGATCCTGAGGAGCAAGAGTGAATCCATCAGGAAGCATGACTACCGCGCCCACCTGCAAGGGAACTTGGCTGCCATCTGCACCAAGTTCTTGAACACCGTTGTCGTAGGGGATCTTTACAACAGCCTTGAAAACACTGTCTGGAAGAACGGCCTGAGGGACTTCCGCTTGAGTTAGCTTTTGAGCCAGATGGCAATTGGCACAAACGATCTTGCCAGTTGCCTCTCGAGGGGATTCATAGTTTTGTTGAGCCCAGAAGGGATAGGCCCAGCTTGCAGATGGTGCGCTGAAAACAGCGAGGCCGACGATCAGTGCGGCAAAAGTTGAGGAAATCAGGCGACGCATAAGAGGCGATGTAATGAAGAGACAGCAAAAAGCAGGGGCTGATCAGGACCACCAGGGCTTTTCGCCCGTCCGGAAATCGGTTTCAGTCCACTGACTGACAAACACGTTGTCGTTGTCAACGCTGACGTTGGCCAAGGCCAAAGAGAGAGGTGCGGGGCCGCGAACGACCTTGCCTGTGGCGTCGTATTGACTGCCATGGCAGGGGCACATGAATTTGTTGGCTCCACTGTTCCACGGCACGACACACCCCAAGTGGGTGCAAATAGCGTTGATGCCGTAACTACCGATGGCATCTGTGCCTTCCACAATCAGATAAGTGGGATCACCCTTGAGACCTTGGACAAGACTGCGATCACCCTCCGGATGGGTAGTCAACCAACCACTTGCCGTGACTGAGTTACCGAGCTCGTCTTTGGCGCTGGTTCCGCCGCCGCCGCCAGCGGCCCTGGGTGGAATGAAGTAGTTCGCCACCGGGTAAAGCGCACCCAGGGCCACGCCCGCGACGGATCCAAAGGTCAGCAGATTCATGAACTGCCGACGACCCATTCCGGGCACATCACTGGCTGGCATCTGAGTCATGGCTGACGCTCAATCAACACTTAATGAGGTCCATTATGGAGGGTAAAGGTCCCGTCACGCTTTGCAACGACTGGGCTTTTTGATGATCCACTCAGCCATTTCCGTGCTTGTAAACCCACCATCCGAACAACCCATCTCTCCTTTGACTGTTGATGAAGTAATCAGCCTCCTGCGGAAGCGCTGGCAAGCCAGCTACGACATACAAATCGTGGTGAGACAGAAGCGGATGTACTTCCAGGTGATGTGGGGGTATCTGGAGCAGCAATCCTTCCCTTTGAACGAAGAGGAGTACCGCACCCATCTAGCCCAAGTGGTTGACGTCGTGAATCGGTTAGGCCAAGCAGGTGAAGTGCGTTCGTGGTTGAACGACACTCGAGACCGTCCTCGACTTGGGAAAGCCCTCAGCCTGCAGCTGCAGGGGGAGGGGCGTCTGGGGGAGTTTCTGGTCTGAACCGTTCCACCGCCGCAACGAGAACAACTCCAAAAAGAAACAACCCTGTAATGGCGACGGCCAACAACGACATCGTGATCGGATCAGTCGACGGGGTCAGCACAGCTCCCGCCAGCGCGGCAATCAACACAACCCAACGCCAGGCCGAGAGCATCTGCTTCCAACGAACCAAGCCAAACAAGCCAAGCAACAATTGCAGGACCGGTAACTGAAACGCCAGTCCAGTGGAAAGCATTAGCAGTAGAACAAAATCGAGGTAGCGCTCGATCGACCAAATTGGTTCGACCACATCAGCTCCGTAGCTCACGAGAAAGCCAAGGGCCGCTGGGATAAGGGCCCACCAGGAAAAAGCAATCCCAGCAAAAAACAGCACTGCGGAACCGGCAACTGCAGGGGCAATAAGACGACGCTCGTTACGCGTGAGGCCTGGCAAAACGAAAGCCAAGCCTTGATACAAGACGTAAGGAATTGCCAAGGTAAGTCCTGCGTAGCCAGCGACTTTGAACGAAACAAACAGAAATTCACCAGGCGCCAACTGAAGGAATCGGATTGATCCGGCGGGCTCCTCCAACAATCTCACCAACGGTTTCACAGCGAGAAGACATGCCAATGCCCCGATGACAACGGCTATGAGGCTCCTAAATACGCGCTGGCGAAGCTCCTCTAGATGATCAACCAGAGACATCTCCACATCATTGGGAGGGATCCCAGGCTGAGATTCCACCCGAATCGGTTCAGGAGGGGGTAGCACTGTTTTTGGGTTCGGCTCGGGAGGGATCAGATCGACTGACATTCTCTTTCGTCAGGCTAAGAGCTTTCCTGCTAGCAGTCGCTGTCTTGCTCGATCTGGCTGGGCCCAAACGACATCACCATCTCTGTGTTGCACAGTGCCTGGAGCTGCTCCAGAGATCCGTTGAAGATTCTCTACACGAGCTCTAACCACAGCCACACGGCCATTCCTTTTCGCACGGCTAAACCATGCAGCGAGGTCAGCGGCAAGGGTGAGATCGTCATCCTCAGCAAAACCAGCTGATGCCTTCAAAACAACATGGCTGCCAGGACATTCCTGGGCATGAAACCAAAGATCACCAGGTCGCGCTTGCCGAAGGCTGATCCAGTCGTTTTGACGATGATTTCGACCCACTTGAATCAAAAGTCCCGCCGGGCTACGGATCTCAAGCGGCTGTGGATTAACTCGACGCGATCCCTGGCGGCGGCGGCGACGGAGTCGTTTTGGGGACAACAGATCGTCCAATTCCTCTCGTAAATCAAGAAGACATTTGGTTCGCTCTTCTAATCCATCCCAGTCCGCACCGATCAGCTCTTCGAGGAAGCTTTCACTTCCTTCAAGAAGCGAGAGTCGACGTTCGTGATGCTCAAGCCGTTCTTCCAGCGCCGGAATGGCACGTCTCAGTTTCCGAGCCCTGCCGTACAACTTTTGTGCTTGCTCAATCGTTTCCCGATTTGGTCTCGGTTGACATAACAACCCATCACCCTGCTGTTGCAGCTGATCCGCACCTGCCGTCGCCTCAAGACCAGACCTCTGCTCTGCCAATAAAGCTTCTTCACGCTTCCTCAATTGGTTGAGCTGCTTCTGCAAATCCTGAACGGCTCGATTCAAATCCTGACGTTTAAGGACCGTCGCGTAGTACTCACCCAAGAGCAAGCTCAGAGGCTGGCCACTTTTCAGGCGTTCAACTGCCGACTCATCTCCAGACCTGAAAGCCAAATCAGGCTCCCAAACGCGATAAGAATTGGGCCCATCAAAATGCAGCTTGAATTCGTTTGTCTCAAGGGTCTCCAACCAGCGCTTCCAGCGGTGGTACAAGGTCTCCCACTCCTGGTCACTGAGCCCATGGACGTTTTTAGCAAGTAGCGATTTGGCACGGTCTTCTTGACCACCAGCCAAATGCTTTGCAAGCACCGGACTGATCCCTTGATAGGCGCTGCGCATTGCCTTTTCCAGGCTTAAGGGCAGAAGCTCTAACCTCTCCCTCCAACGATGCTGAGGCTCATCCAGTTTGGGAGCAACACCCTGGAGCGCTGGAGGGGAAACGTAAGCATCACCTGTGCCAATGGGCCTTACTCGCGACTGATGCGTGCGCACTTGTCGCGCGATCGCAGTGATGCGTTGACGCTCATCGAGCAGCAGCAGATTGCTATGCCGTCCCATAAGTTCGAGCACCAACGTGCGCTGAGGAGGCTGACCTGGTCGTGGAGCCAACTGAAATTGGACGACCCGTTCAAACCCTTCTTGTCTGAGATCAGTAAGTGCGAGTTGACGAAGGCCGTGCTGAATCTGTTGTGCAAGCGTGCTGCCGGCTCCCTGCTTCGGAGGCGCAGCAATTTCAACCAACCTCGGGACTTCAGCTTTCCAACTCAGTTCCAGCCAAATCATTCCTCCCAAAGTGCGGAACCCGAGTTGAAGGGTCTGAGAATCTGGCTGTTGAGCTTTTTCGAACCGGCTCGGTAGCAACCGAAGGCGTAAATCCGCCAACACAGCCCTAAGGCTGGTGAGATCCATCACTTGAGGGCTTTGGCTGACCATGGTTTGCCTGACACAACAGGCTGAACAGAAAGCCTTCCTACCCTGTGACGCAGTCTCAAGCAACGTATGGCTCCTGATGTATCGATTGCCAGGCCCACGGTGCTAACCGGTCCAAGTGGCGTCGGTAAGGGAACCTTGGTCGCTCGATTAAGAGAACGTCACCCAGAGTTGTGGCTGTCGATTTCTGCCACAACCCGAGCTCCGCGTAGTGGAGAAGTCAATGGAATTCACTACTTTTTCCATTCCCAAGAACGGTTCAATGAATTGGTCCAAAGCGGAGGATTGCTGGAATGGGCTGAATTTGCAGGAAACTGTTATGGCACCCCTCGTCAACCAATCGATGAGAGAATCGGCAATGGAATTCCAGTGCTTCTTGAAATTGAATTGGAGGGCGCCCGACAAGTCAGGAGAAGCCTTCCAGAGGCTTTTCAAATTTTTGTAGCTCCTCCAAGTTTCAAAGAACTTGAGCAAAGAATTCGGTGCCGAGGAACTGAAGAGGAGGAGGCGATACAGCGACGATTGAGAAGGGCTCAAGATGAAATGGCGGCTCAAGAAGAATTCGATGCTGTCATCATCAATGACGATCTTGAATCAGCGTTAGTTGAGTTGGAACAACTGATGAGACTGCATGTCTCCTGAACAAAAAAAAGAGGGCATTGCCCCCCTTTTTTTATTTAGCTGTTTGTTGAAAATTCATCCCATCGGGTGAAATAGGAGATCAGGGAAAAAGCGGTTCCACTCGATCAGAATTCCAGCTGTGAGAGTGAACCAAATCGCAGCAACAACTGGGGCAGTGGTTAGAAATTTCTTCATCGTGAGAGAGGGGAAATACAACTTGAGACGAATTCAACGAGGAGAAACTGTCACATTCTCATCGCTTTCCAGCAATTTGCCGCTTGTGAGTTCGCCAATAGCGGCTACAGGCCAAGTAGCGGATGCCATTAAAGACTTGAGGGCAAGAGATACATCGATCTGAATCTCTTTGGTGTATTGCTCTTTGGTGCCTCGAGTGCCTTTTAGGTACTCACGACCAGCCCAACCAATGCAACCAGCCACGTAGAGGAACATCAAGCCTGGGAAGACAAAGTCACCTGCATGGTCCCAACGGCCATCCACAATTAAGTGAGGTAGTCCATCTTCTCCACAGACAGCCTCGCTATACATCTCGAAACGAGCCTTTGCTTGAGGCGTGGAGGCAGCGCTTGCACGCTGTTGAAAACGGGGACTTTCGGCGCAGGGTGTCAGACCAGCTACATCAGCGTTGGCGACGGGGGCAAAGCCGAACACCAGCAGGGCCGAGAGCGCAAAAGCGAAAAGACGACGCATCGGAACGTTTCCTGTTGAGCCTGCCCCAAAGCGGCAGGATGTCACTTCAGGACAGTAGGGGAGTCCCCTCCATCTTCATGCCCACAGTGCTTGCCCTCGAAACAAGTTGTGACGAGTCAGCCGCGGCGGTGCTCTGCCAGGAAGGCGACTCCCTAACGGTTTTGTCTCACGGGATCGCCTCCCAGGTTGAGGAACATGCCAGATGGGGTGGGGTCGTTCCTGAGATCGCCTCGCGCCGTCATGTCGAAGCTTTGCCGAACCTTGTAGAGCAAGCCCTTGAGGACTCTGGTGTCATGGCCTCCGACCTCGATGCCGTTGCGGCAACAGTGGCTCCTGGACTTGTTGGAGCCTTAATGGTTGGCTCAATCACAGGACGAACGTTGGCCGCATTGCATCAGAAACCCTTTCTTGCGGTGCACCATCTCGAAGCACATCTCGCCTCTGTTTTCTTAGCTAGCAGCCCACCTCGGGCTCCTTACATCGTTCTACTTGTAAGTGGTGGACACACCGAACTGATCCGAGTGGATCGAAGTGGAGAAATGGTGCGATTGGGCCGAAGCCATGACGACGCTGCAGGCGAAGCCTTCGACAAAGTTGCTCGCTTGATTGGTTTGGGCTACCCGGGAGGACCAGCGATTCAGTCCCTAGCCGTTCATGGTGATTCCAAACGATTTGTACTACCGAAGGGGCGCGTCTCAAAACCAGAAGGTGGCTTCTACCCCTACGACTTTTCATTTAGCGGCTTAAAAACTGCAATGCTTCGGCAAGTGCAAGTGCTTGAAAGCGAGCCGGACGATCTTCCTGTAGCTGATCTGGCTGCCAGCTTTGAACAGATCGTGGCCGATGTGTTGGTGGAGCGCAGCCTGCGCTGCTGTCTTGATCAGGGCATTGATCACTTAGTGATGGTTGGTGGGGTTGCAGCCAACCAACGCTTGCGTTCACAGATGCAAGACGAAGGGCAGGCCCGGGGGATTTCGGTACACATCGCCCCTCTGGCGTATTGCACAGACAATGCCGCAATGGTTGCCGTAGCTGCATTGCGTCGTCTTTCAAGTGGAGTGGAAGCCAGTTCGCTGCAGTTAGGGGTCTCAGCACGCTGGCCATTAGAGAAATCATTAAGCCTTTATGGCTCAAATCCACCATTTTAAATTTATTCTCATATGGTGGCTTTCCTTGAAATCCATCAAATGGCTGCCAAAACTGATATCCAACAACGTGTAGCTGCAGAACCGATTGATCCGGTTGAATTAAATGCCTGGAAGCGTGGGTTTACTCCTCAGGCCGAAATTTGGAATGGACGGCTCGCAATGCTGGGACTATCTATAAGCATGATCACACTTTTCATCGTTAGAATGTTTAATAACGCTGGATAAGCATATCTAACTTAGGCCTCTTAAAGCCTGAGCCAACTCATTAGGACGAGAACTAAGCATTAGCGCATTCTCACCAGCAACTTCTCCAGATTCAACTAAATTTTGCAGAGATTGATTAGCAGTTATCATTCCATCAAATCCGCTTCTTTTCATAATTTCTTCGACTTCGTCCAATTTACCTCTCTGTAAATAATCCTTACACGCGTCAGTATTGATTAAAATATCAAGAAACGCTTTTCGATTTCCATCTTTAGTTTTTATAAGACCCTGAGAAATTACTCCTGTTAAAGATTCTGATAACAGATGGCAAATATTATCTTGTTCATCCGGTTGATACATCCCTATTACCCGTTCAACCGTCTTAACAGCAGAATTTGTGTGAAGCGTTCCTAAAACTAAATGCCCAGTCTGTGCAGCTTCCATGGCTGTAGTAAGAGTTTCCTTATCACGAATTTCGCCAACCAAAATCACATCAGGATCTTCACGAAGCGATGCTCTTAATGCTTGATGAAATTGGAGAGTGTGGCGTCCTACCTCACGCTGTCGGACGAGAGACTGATGGCTTTCATGCACAAATTCAATGGGATCTTCAATCGTGAGGATATGTTTGCTTTGGTTGCGATTAATCCAATCAATCATTGCAGCCAATGTGGTGCTCTTGCCAGAGCCGGTTGGACCGGTCACAAGCAGCAATCCTTTGGGTTGAGCGCAAAGGTTCTGAAGAACCTGAGGAAGCTTCAGCTCCTCAATCGAAAGGATCTTTTGAGGGATCAAACGCAACACAAGCGCCGCACCACGAAGAGCATCAAACAGGTTGATTCGCACCCTTACAAAAGAGAAGGCATAAGAACCATCAAACTCTTTGAACTGCCTAAAATGATCAATTTGCTGTGGGGTCAGCAACAGCCCGAGCCAGTTTTGAAACTCGTTTGGTTCCGTGGGAGACCATTCCGAACAAACAATCTCACCGCGCGATCGAAATCTTGGACTCTCTCCAATCCCAAGATGGACATCGGAATGCCCTTGTTCATAGGCGATGCGAACGAGCTGCTCCAAGGACGGAGTCACTGAAGCCGAAGGCTCCGTAGCGAAAGATTGGGCGGCCGTTGGACGCGCTGGGACGCCAGGGGGGAAAACCGGCTGACTCATAGTGAAATGGAAGGCTTCATACAGGTTCGCGATGCTTTCTCATCTAGCAAGTCAAAGCAAGGGCCTTCGAGGGACATGGCCCGTAAGATCAAATGACAATATCGATGGTTATGGCCCGCCTGCCACGCGTGACGATCGTCCTGGGCACCCGGCCTGAGGCCATCAAATTGGCGCCTGTGATCCAAGAATTCCGCGCCTGTCAGGCGATTGAAACTCGAGTGGTGTTGACCGGTCAGCACAGGGAAATGGTGTCTCAAGTGATGGATTTGTTTGGCTTGACGGCCAATCTTGATCTCAATCTGATGGCACCACGACAAACGCTTACCCATGTGACCTGTTCTGCACTTCAGGGCTTGCGTGATGACTTCCAAGCCTTCCCTCCAAATCTTGTCCTGGTACAAGGAGATACAACTACTGCTTTCGCTGCTGCTCTTTCAGCGTTCTATGAGCAAATTCCAGTGGGTCACGTTGAGGCTGGCCTGCGCACAGACAATCTTCTCGATCCTTTCCCAGAGGAAGCCAATCGACGCTTGATTTCTCAAGTGACTCAGCTTCATTTTGCTCCCACCAAGCAATCAGAAGCAAACCTTCAATCCTCTGGGGTTGTTGGACGTGTGCTGCTCACAGGCAACACTGTGATTGATGCCTTGCTCAGGATGTCAGAGCGCGCTCCATTGCTGAACGACCTACCAATTGAGTGGAAGACCCAAAGGGTAATTTTGGCCACCGTTCATCGTCGTGAAAATTGGGGAGACCGCTTGAAGAGCATTGCGGATGGAATGCTCCGTGTTCTCAATAGCCATCCAGACACCGTGTTGCTTCTACCTCTGCATCGCAACCCCACAGTTCGTGAACCCTTACAAGCATTGCTTGGGACGCATCCTCGCGTTGTTCTGACCGAGCCGCTGGACTATGACCGATTAGTGGCAGCAATGAAGGGCTGCAAACTTCTACTCACTGACTCTGGTGGATTACAAGAAGAAGCACCAGCACTAGGCAAACCAGTCCTTGTCCTACGCGAAACCACCGAGCGACCGGAAGCCGTTGAAGCCGGCACCGCCCGACTTGTAGGAACGGATCCTGCTTCGATTGAACGTGAAGCCTCATTGTTGTTAGACGACACTGATGCCTATAACGCAATGGCGAAAGCCGTGAATCCCTTTGGAGATGGCAAGGCGAGTGGACGGATTCTTGAAGCTGCCCTTGAACTTTTGTCAGGGTGACGCTGCATTCAGTTTTTGCGGTAGGTATCGCTGGTTTCTACAACGACCGATTCAAGCAAACCCTTGCAGAGGAACGAAAAGGAGGGTGCTGGTCTTCGTTGGGTTGAATCCTTCTCGAGCAGATGGGAAACGAGATGACCCCACCCTGCGACGTCTTATGGGATTCACGCATCACTGGGGGTACCACCATCTTGTGGTTCTCAATCTGTTTGCACACATCTCATCCTCCCCATTAGTGCTTCGACGATGCGCAGAACCAATTGGTGCAGAGAATGATCAGTTCTTAAATAGATGGTTTCAGCAATGGGCCCAAGAAACCACTTGGGACCTCTGGCTGGGATGGGGAGTCGGTGGAGGGCTGATGAAACGTGACAAGGCTGTACTGAAAATGTTGAACCAAGTCAGAGATCAAAGAGGACATCTTCCCCCTCCGTTTGTGACTGGTACGACCAAAGCTGGTTATCCCAGACATCCTCTTTACTTGCCAACCAGTGTGCAGAGATGTGCCTGGGCAGTACGGTTCTCTGATGAACCGCACACCGCGCCGGTATCGGATCTCCCTTCACCTGTCTGGTGGACAGAGCGAAGTGGTGCACTTCTCATCACTTAATCAATTCCAGGATTGGTATCAAGGCCTGGTCAACGCCAGTGCTGAAGGGGCTTTTATCAATGTCCCCCTGAATGACTTAGACGGTGAATTCTTGGTGGTGCGTCCGGATGCAGTCATAGGCATGCGGGTTGAACCGCAATACACTTCGATCGATGACGCCTGAGCGTTTAGGGCTGCTCTGGGGCATCACTGTCTTTGCAGGGGCAGGGGCACGATTGCTCGCAGCACTATCCAATCTTCCTGGTGTCGTTCTGCTTCTCCTATCGGGATTGCTTATAGGGCGCTCTGGATTGGGGCTCGTTGAACCTCTCGATCTAGGCCAGGGACTTCAAACGATCGTCGGACTCCTGGTGAGTCTTGTTTTGTTTGACGGAGGTCTGAACCTTCGTCTCCCAGGAGACACGATCAAAGCCACGGTGCTTCGCATCTCAGTTCTGAGGATTTTTATTTCTCTTGGAGCAGGAATCCTTGCTGCTCACTGGCTTGCTGGCCTCAGTTGGTCTTTAGCGGCTGTCTTTAGCGCCATCGTTCTTGCCACTGGGCCCACAGTAGTGACTCCGATCGTGAAACAGATCCGGTTAGCCCATCCGCTGGGAGACGTACTAGAGGCCGAAGGACTTGTGCTTGAGCCCATCGGAGCGGTGTTGGCGTTGCTACTCCTAGAACTTGCCTTGGGCAATCTGCACGGCTGGCGTGAGTTAGCCCAAGGTCTTTTGGCACGTTTGGGAGGAGGTGTGCTGATTGGTGTTGCGGTTGGTTGGCTTCTCTCGGAGGGGTTACGACGCCTGAATTCCTCTCAAGCAGTCGGATTGCGCTTGCAGCTCACACTCGGGGTGTTGTTCCTAATGTTTGGAATCGCCGAATGGCTGCTTCCTGAATCGGGACTACCTGCGTCCGTTGCAGCAGGCGTAGTGGTCGGTCGTAGGACATCAGAAGAAGCAGGCAAGCTTGATGAGCTCATCCGAGAGCTGGCCTCGCTTGCTATCACTATGTTGTTTCCCCTACTGGCAGCAGACGTGTCGTGGGCTGAGCTAAGCCCGCTCGGTTGGGGCGGTGTGAGCTGTGTTTTAGTACTCATGCTTGTTGTGCGCCCTGTGGCCGTAAGTGTGGCAACAGTGGGTTTGCCTTTGGTTTGGCGCCAGCGTTTGTTCTTGGCTTGGCTTGCCCCCCGAGGGATCGTGACGGCAGCTGTGGCCTCATTATTCGCAATTCGACTCGAGCAGGCTGGAATTCTGGGAGCTGGTCGCTTACAAGGTTTGGTGTTTCTTACGATTTTGATGACAGTTGGAATTCAAGGTTTAACAGCGCAGCCATTGGCACGAGTGCTTGGCTTGATTGCTACCAGCCAGGAGCTTGACTCCACCTCTGACTCGTCTTTAGAGACATCGACGCAACCGCTTCCGATCGTCTCCGAGCCTGGCCAATAGTCCCCAAGTGGTAATTAGATCTGGTCCCTGAAGCCTCCCAAGCAAAGCTGCCCTGAGACTTTTCATCAAAATACCCTTCTTCACATCAGCAGAGGCCGATGCTTCTTTCAGCAAGGTTTGGGCGAGTTCAACATCAACGCCATCCCACGCATTCAACTCAAGTGAGCAGAGAAGAGCCTGAAGCGCAGGGCGAGCCCCATCTTGTTCCAGTTGATTTAGTGCATCGTCTTCTAAGGCGGGTTCTTCGAAGAAAGGTCTTGCCTGGTTCACGCCGTCCTCAAGCAACGTGAGCGATGGTCCAAGCAAAATGGCAAGATCATTGGCCCAGAGACGGTCTTTTGCAATCCAGCCCTCTCTCTGCCAGCGGGGCTCAAGAGCTTCGAGAAGTTTTAGTGACGGCCAACCATGTAAGAGCTGAGCATTGAGCCAGTTGAGCTTGTCCCAATCGAACTTGGCACCTGCTTTATTGACCCGATCAAAACTGAAGCACTGCGCTGCCTCAAGGAGAGTGAACTGTTCGTCCATTCCCTCTGGAACCGACCACCCGAGCAGGGTCATGTAATTGGCTAAGGCTTCTGAGGTGTAGCCCATCGCCTGAAAATCACTTATGGAAGTCACACCATCGCGCTTGGAAAGTTTTCGCCCCTCTGGATTGAGAATCAAAGGCGTATGCGCGAACGTTGGGCTACTCAACTCCAAGGCCTGATAAAGCAAGAGTTGCTTGGCCGTATTCGCAATGTGATCTTCACCACGAATGACGTGAGTGATCGCCATGGCGGCGTCATCAACAACCACAACGAGGTTGTAAAGAGGATCACCAATCGACGAAGCAGAAGCACGTCGAGCGATCACCATGTCACCACCAAGATCTGCCCCACGCCATTGCATCGGACCACGAACCATATCTGTCCAAGTAATGGTTGTCTCGTCCTCAATTCGGAAGCGGATCACAGCCTCTCGTCCTTCCGCCTGATAAATCTCTTCCTGTTCACTAGTCAAGGAACGGTGGCGGTTGTCGTAACGCGGAGGCAGGCCTGAAGCCTTTTGGGCTTCACGCATAACATCTAATTCTTGCTCGTTTACATAGCAGCGATAGGCGAGGCCTCGATCGAGCAACTGGCTGATGGCCAGCCGATGTTCCTCCACCCGTTCGCTCTGAATCACCGGCTCGTCATCCCAGTCGAGACCAAGCCAACTCAATCCATCAAGAATGTTTTGTGTGAATTCTGGTTTGGATCGATCCTTATCGGTGTCCTCAATTCTCAGTAAAAATTTTCCCTTTTGATGACGAGAAAACAACCAATTAAAAACAGCTGTACGAGCTGTTCCGATATGAAGCGTTCCTGTGGGGCTTGGAGCCAGACGAACACGAACCGTCACTAAGCCGGAAGAATGAAAACGGGACCGACGGGATTCGAACCCGCAACTTCCGCCGTGACAGGGCGGTGCTCTAACCGGTTGAACTACGGTCCCAGACTTCTCAATTTTGGGATGTACCCGCAAAGAGTGTCTGTGCCGCTTAAGCGACTTTGTCAGTATCAACGACCGGCATGCCGTCCGTCAACACAATCGAGGGTACCAAGTTATTTCTGCGGATTTTGCCTGAAATCTTCAAGATCAGAGTTGTTGTACAGGACGCTAGATCGAATCAATCAACAAAATTTTCAGGTGCTTGGCAGTATCTTTAAACAACAAAATCAAGTCTTCCTCTCTACTGGAGTGGAACTCATTACAAAAACAGAAAGACTGATTACTGAATAAAAAGTTCTTGAAAAAAAATTTAGAAACAAATATAGAGAGTGGCTATATCAACAATTTACTCTCAGATATGTGACTTGAAGCAGAAACTTCAAACACATTTTTTAAATGCGCATCGTGGTTTGATTGAAGGCGTAAGCAAGTCTTCCACAAAAAAATTCCCAGGGAGGGAAAATTTTTGCGAGGAAGGCCCAAAAGTTTGACTTATGGGCGAAAGCCAGCCGGTTCAATCAAACGAACTTGATTGCCTCGGGCCGTGAATTCACGTCCTTGATCACTTTGGACGACGACTCGTCCTCCGGACTTGACGCGAATCACCCGTGCACGAACCCAGCCGAGAGCGGCTGATTCAAGCACTTTGACCACATCACCAGGTTGAAGATCCAACTCCATTCTCTAAATCAGGAAAACTGCATGTAGGGGTCATCGGACGCGCCGTGGAGGACTTGAACCCCCGACATCAGGTTTTGGAGACCTGCGTTCTACCAACTGAACTAACGGCGCAAGGCGATGAACCCTTCAACCATCGAAAACGACGGCATTAATTCGTTGAAGCAAAGCCTCAGCGATCGAAGCGCTGCTTCACGCGAGTGGCCTTGCCCACCCGTTCCCGCAGATAAAAAAGCTTCGCTCGTCTCACTTTACCGCGACGCTCAACTTTGACTGAAGCAACTTGAGGGCTGTGAAGCATAAAAACCCTTTCAACGCCGATTCCTTGAAAAATACGCCTCACCGTAATGGTCTGATTCAGACCTCCATGACGCTTTGCGATCACTACACCTTCGTAGGGCTGAACACGCTCTTTATTGCCTTCGCTGATGCGAACACCGACGCGAACAGTATCTCCTACGTAGATCTCAGGAAGATCGCTCTTT
>TARA_B100001093_G_scaffold162960_1_pt1 | contig 30036 bp, 22 predicted proteins | sample TARA_B100001093 | Tara Oceans TARA_B100001093 (sample SAMEA2623116) | marine metagenome | biome: marine biome (ENVO:00000447); feature: surface water layer (ENVO:00002042); material: "saline water (ENVO:00002010), including plankton (ENVO:xxxxxxxx)" | depth 5 m | reverse complement strand
TCGGCATCGAGGTCAAAGTGCTTGGTCCACAATCGTTCGTATGAACCAGCATAAAGCGCAGCTTTTGCTGCATGTTCATCGTCATTGGTGATGAATAATCCACCTTCTCCAGCACTCATTCCTTTGGAGGATTGGGTCGAGAAGCATCCGATTTCGCCAAAGGTACCAAGCAACTGCCCGTTCCAAAGCGTAGCGTAAGCGTGTGCGCAATCTTCGATGAAAATCAGGTTGTGTTTCTTGACCACTTCCATGACGGCGTCCATGTCTGGAACGTGACCGCGCATGTAGGACATCAGCAGAACCTTGGCACCGGTTTCTGTTGCTTTTTTGTCGAGGTCTTCAGCGTCCATGGCCCACTCTCGGTTGCTTTCAACCAGCACGGGAACGGCTCGGGCATGGTGAATCACGGAAGGGACGGCATGGAAGGTGAAGGCGTTGGTAAGAATTGTATCACCAGGTTGAACACCTACGATGTTGAGTGCAATGTACATGGCAGAGCCACACGAATTGGTACCAATCGTGTGCTTAACACCCATGTAACTGGAAAAGTCACGTTCGAGTTTTGCTGTGATGGAGAGTTCTTTCTTCTTTGGTTGGTAGCGGTACATCATGCCGTCGCGCATGGCAGCAGTGGCAAGGTCGATTCCATCTTGTGGAATAGGTTTGAACGCCTTGTTGTCAAAATCAACGATAGATGGACCACCATCAATCACGAGTTGTCGAGACTGTTTTCCCATTCAATCGCCCACTTCTAATGTGTTTAGAAAAACCGTTTCACTGGCTTCGGCCGGCATCAAACATCTCTTGTAGACTACCATCTTGGAGCATCTCAAGAACGATGTCAGATCCGCCAATCAATTCGCCTTGGACGAAGATTTGCGGCATGGTTGGGAAGTCAGACCACGCACAGACCGATGGAATTGCACGTGGGTCGGTGAGGATATTGACAGCAGCGAACGGTTCGCCAAATTGCTGCATTGCTTGAGAGGCACGATTTGAGAATCCGCACTGTGGTTCATTCGGTGTTCCTTTCATGAAAAGCACGAGTGCGTGCTCATCAACGATTGCTTGTAGTTCGTCAGGTGTCCAGTTCATAATACTCATTCCTTGTTTTTCTGTATGCGGCGGATGTGAATTCCTTGTCCACCGCCGTGTGGGTCAAAAGCAGTCTCGCCGGAAACCTCTGCTTGGGCCGGCGTCATGCATTTGAGGTCGAGTGCGTGGATTGGATGAGGGATGTGTTGCTTCATCACTGCCAGCACGAGTTTCTGACGTTGCAAAGGACGCATACCGTCAAAGGATTCTGAGATAACTCGGACGTGGAAATGGTCGCCTGAGCGGTGCAAATCGGTCACTTCGACGGTCGCATCTGGAATGGCTTTGAGCACTTCTGCTTCAATCCAGTCAGTTCCAACCATCGACACGCCTCATCCAACGGTAGGAGAAGTCAGTTTTGAACCTGCGGTTGGTAATCCGATGCTTCAAGAGGCGTAGAACCTTCGCCAAGGTATGGTTGCTGATGCAGGTGTCATCGCACGCCGCCCAGAGATGGGTCGCGATTCTGCTTGGCTTGCAGGGGCAGACCTCGTGGCAGTTTTCCTCGCCCTGTTTGGGCAAGTCGTCTTAACTCGAGCACTTTGGACTGAATCGTACGGTTTGTTCATCATTGCTTTGGACGTGTTTGCAACGTTGTTCTTGATGATTGATTTGGGATTGCCGACGCTGTTGGCGAGAGACGGTTCATCTGCAATGCATCGAATTGTTCCCTCGATTCACCGGATTTATCGTTTGCAATTTCTGGTTGCACTGCCGTTTGTGTTGCTGGCGATAATCGCCGTGCCTTTGGTCGATTCACAGTGGCGTGAAAATGCGCCGCTGGTGTTGATTTGTGCTGCGATTGCCCTGATTCACATCGCATCCTACGCTCCGCGTTCTGGACTGCGCGCTGCGGGAGAAGCACGCCTTGAGGCTTGGACGAAAGTGCTCGAACGAGGATTGACCACTGTGGCGTACATGACCCTGTATTTTTTGGGCGTAACCAGTGTTTCTGGCTATGCTTTTGCCTTCTTGTTCGGTGCTTCAAGCGGGCTGTTTTTTGCGCTGCGATGGGTCAAAAAATCGCTCTCTGTTTTCGAACATCAACCGGGCAAATACGGAGACATGGGACCGTCGTGGACTGACAATCGCGCCTTGCTTTTACAGGCTTTACCTTTCGCAGTGACCCTCGGTGTGCTTCCATACGTTGTTCGAATTGAGAAGTTCATCGTGAGTATTGAACTCGGTGTTGAATCTGCTGCTCTGTTTCACGTCGCACAACTTGCATGGCTCGCAGGTCTCGTGATTCCTCAAGCGCTGCGGGCCGCACTGCTACCTGTTCTTGGCCAGACCCGTACCGAACGTCATCGGTTCGAGAAGCATATGGCAGCGTCGTTGGATGTGTGCCTTGGATTGTTAGCGGTAGGAATCTTTGCGGGCGCCTTGATTGTCAGCGTATTTCTTCCAGTAGCCTTTCCGTCCCAATATACGGACGGAACGCTGGGAGTTTCGGCTGTCACTTTGTTCATGGTGCTGCTCTTAGGGTGGTGCTTCACGCTTCTTTCTACACCAACCTATACCGCTCTACAAGCAGGGCTTCAACCGTGGCGCTTTACGGCCTTTATCGGACTTGTCGTTGCGTTTGCGGCTCTTATCGGCTTTCCAATGATCAGCAGCGCTGCACAGCACAGTGCGGCCAGTGGGTTGTTTGCTGCAGCCGTCGCTTCAACTCTTTCAGCAGCCTTTTCACTGGTTCTTTCAATCCAGCTTTCCGGAACTTGGCAGATGGTACGCGAGCGAGCGAGTCAATGGATTCTTGCGATCGCAGGCTCATCGTTCGCTTGCATTGGCTTGGTTCAGGGCTCACTTCTCGCGTTGAGTGGTTGTGTTCTTGTTGTGTTCATTCCACAAGCTCTTCGAGCAGGTTTGTCCACGATTCCAGAAACGACTCTTGTGAGAACTCTGGCGGAAGAGTGATACCTTCAGTCCATCGGTTTTGCAGTGCCTGCTCGCAGGCATCGGCCAGTTCTACTGGGTCGTAGTTCTCGACCACGCACGATTCTGGGAGATAGGTACTGACATCGCCAACATTCACCGAGACAACCGGCGTGCCACAAGCGATGGATTCTCGAGCGACCAAGGGTCCCGATTCGCGTTTTGAGGTGACGAGGGTAATGTTCGCTACCAGCATCCGGTCCCAAACAATTGGTCGGGGTTGAATCTTCAGATTAGTCATACCGACAATCCATCCTCGCTGCTCGAGGATTTCTCCTGTCTGAAGCGCCAACAGGTGGTTCTTTTCTGGACGTCGAGGGTCGGCAGGAAACAAGATCTCAATGTTGTCTTTTCGCCATCGCCCATTCCACGGTTTAACGTGATTTAGCCACTCATCTTCGACCGCACAATGGCACGGAATCACTCGAAGTTTTGCTGCATCAATACCGCTGGAGCAAGCAAGGTCGTGCAATCGCTCTGAAACCAGCACCAAACGGTCTGCTGAAGAAGCAAGTTCACGAATCGTTGGCCCAGTTGAAGTAGAATCCAATCCAACATCGAAGTCGTGACCGTGGACAACGGCAGTCCACGGGACCTTCCAGCGCTGAGCGAGACTCGAAGCGAGCACTGCAACGGGCCAGATAGTGTGACACACGATGACTTCTGGTCGCCATTCTCCCAGCCATTGTTCAACCTGTTTTACCTTTCCACGGATGCTCCAACCGGTTAAACCCGGCCACGGATTGTCCGGTAGCGTTAGGAAACGTGGTGCCAACACTTCAACGCCTCCGTGTTCAAACGTTCGCGGTGCTCGTGCAGCGCCAGTCAGCGTTGATCTTCTGGCTTCTTGGTACTTCATCATCCTTGGAAGCGGGTTCACGACTCGAACGTCATGGTCGTCGCCGAGTAATGCCTGGACGTAGTCGGATACGAACGTCCCACGTGCGGAATTATCCGGTAACGGATAGAGCAGCGACACGACCAGTATGCGCATGCAGTCACCTAATCTTGCGTCATTCTTGAAGTGCTGCTTGGATGACCTCAAGATTCTCCTGGACACTTGCTCGGTCGTTGAACAATCCTGAACCAACGACGCAATTGTCGACTCCCCAGTCACGAAGCATAGCGATGTTGTGCGCTTTAACGCCTCCATCGACTTGAATTTGAACCGGCCGACCACCCGCCGCAACTTGTGCGTCGATGGCTGCTCGAAGTCGGCGAATTTTGGCTTCAACCGTTGGGATGAACGACTGCCCACCGAATCCTGGATTGACACTCATGACAAGCACCATGTCGATTTCAGAGAGGACTTCAAGCGCCGCATCGACCGGTGTTCCCGGGTTCAGTACAACTCCCGCTCCCGCACCAGCCTCTCGAATTGCAGTCACCAAGCGGTGCAGATGCGTCACGGCTTCAACATGAACAGAGAGGTGGTTGCATCCAGCGTCAATGTAGTCTTGAAAGCAGTCTTCTGCGTTTGAAATCATCAGGTGGGTATCGAACATTGGTGCGTCACCCAGCGTCTTTCGAAGCGAAGCAATGACCGGAGGCCCGAACGTGAGGTTTGGAACGAAGTTGCCATCCATGACGTCCAAATGAAGCCAGTCAAGTCCACTGTCAATGGCATTCTTGCACGATTCAGCGAGGCGGGCTAAATCTGAAGTGAGGATACTTGGTGCGATAATCATGGTTCTGCCCAACCGATGCCACTGGTCGAATTGCCATGAGCATTTCGTTCAGAAACAGGTATTAATTCAGTACAAAGACTCTTAATGTCCCCTGCGGACGAACCGGCAGTGAGCCCATGGGTGAAGTACGAACAGTGACTGACGCAGATTTTGAAACTACAGTAGGCGGAAGCGGCTGGGTACTCGTTGACTTTTGGGCTCCTTGGTGTGGACCCTGCAAGGCAATTGCTCCCGTCCTTGAACAGGTCGCTACTGAACGCGAAATCACCATCGCAAAGGTCGACACTGACTCGAACCCAATGAACGCAGGCCGACTCGGCGTTCGCGGTATTCCTGCTCTGTTTCTTTACAAAGACGGTAAAGTTGTCAGCCAACAAAGTGGCGCAATGCCGAAACCTGCTCTTCTCAAGTGGATTGACAACCACATGACTGCGGATGACTTTTGATTCATTCCAACCTGTTCATTCGAGCTTTCTTACTCGAGCCAACGTCTCTTAGCAATCGCTCTCGAAGTGCTTCATGCAACCACATGCCTTCATCCAGTTCCAACAGTAAGCCGTGCTTGATGAGGTTCTCAGGCGGAACGCCGTCCCAGTTTACTGCCGCAGCCAGTTTTTCCCACTTCACAGGAGTGTGAGATACTGCAAGCGTAGACAACAACTCGTGTTCTTTTGGAGGAAGTCCAGTGAGGATCTCTTCATCTAAGAAACGCAGCCAGTCGTCGTGCGTCGGTTGGCCGTACAACTCGAGCAATTCCAATGCTAAAGGATGACCTCCAGTTGCAGCGTGTACTTCATCCAATGCAATGGATGGCGAGTGCTCCAATTGACTCAGCCAGTTCTTCGTATCTTCAAGCGTCAAACCACTCAGCGGTAATTCTCGCACGATGTTGCGAGTGTGGACGTCTCTTCGATCGTAAATTTTCAGCGTGGTGCGAGAAATGAACAACAAACGGAGTGGAGCTTTGAGCGAAATCTGGAGCAAGGCACCGAGTAAATCTTTGGCGTTTTCTTCCATGTGATGTACGTCGTCAAGCACGATGAGCCAGTACGGGGGCGGCCCGCCCGCTTCGTTTTTGTACCGTTCCCGAATTGTTCGAGCATCGGTGAGGTACGACAAGAGTCGCCGTCGCCAAGTATCGACATCGACCTGCCCGCCGGGGGTGAGCGGTAGCGTTTCGATGAGGTTGTACGGGTCGTGCGATTCATCGATTCCAAAACGATGGAGAAGGCTTGTCGCTAATCCAAGGGACCTATCCCACGGTTGGCACGGGTACCAGCATATCGATAAAAAAGGGTCTTTTTCAACAAGTTGTTTAAGCCAATGGGCAACCAAGGTTGACTTGCCAATCCCCGCAATTCCATGGACTACTGCGCACGGGCCTCGAGTTTCGAACCATTCGTGAAGCGATGCTAGTTCGTCCATTCTTCCGTGGACCGGTCGCGTGATTGGAGGCTTGTTGTGATAGGTGGCATGAGCGCCGGTCATCGGTGTCAATCGCCCGGGTTGCGGAAGATTTGAATCACCTTTTTTACTTATTTTTCCGAATCGAATATCACCAAAAGTGAGTACGCCTTCATGCTGCGCATGCATCAAGACCTGCAGCAGCGTAATGTCCGCTGCCAATCGCTCAGGTGCTTCATTTGCCTCAACTTCCAACAATTCTCCTTCACTGTTCCGTAGCAGAACCTTCGTTGCACCGAGTTCTTTGTCGAGCGTAGCGGCCATGTCACGGCCTTGGGCGGTGAGTTGCCACGTTTTTTGCCGTCGGTCTTCGCCTCGAATCGTTCGTGTGTGTTCGGTCACAGCTTCTTCTTTCAACAGTGAGCGCATGGCTCGGCTGACATTGGGTGGATGTTGAGCGCATGCTTCTGCGATCCCTGGCCGGGTGAGTTCATGTCCGACGACGTATCTGTCTACTTGGTCGACATGTTCTGCCAAATGGAGTATGACACGGTCTTTGACCGCTACACTCACCTTGGGCAGTCCCGTGCTCATGGCAAGGCTAAGATGCGTATGTTCTCAATCCTTTCCTCAAGTAATGTCATTCAGACGAACAGTTACACGACCGATTGTCTTACAAAAATGTTCACAAGGTGTCGCACAATTAGACCATAACCCCTTTTATGGAGAAAATGTCCCGAATGCATGGCCTCCACTCGCAATGCAATTCTCATGTTTGGATTGATGCTGCTCATGTCCCTTGCTCCGTTGGTCACTGCGGCAGATTCGGACGGTGACGGTTTCGAAGATTCAGTCGATGATTGCCGATGGGCTGCGGGCACATCAAGCGTGGACAGAGACGGTTGCCCTGACAGCGACGGCGACGGCACGTCCGACCTTAACGACGGCTGGGCTGCCGGCAACCCCAACTTCCAAAATGAGTTCACGACGACCTCAAATTCGGATTACAACGATATTGAGTATTCACCCGATGGAGAATTCATCATTACCGCATCCGATGACGGTTTTGTGCGAAAATGGAATGCCTCTACTCACGTCAATGTCAGGTCTGTACTCGGTACGGCTGGTAACGATGAGATCACATCAGTAGCGTACTCGCCCGATGGAATGTATGTGGCTGCGGGCTTGGATGACGACAACGATTCGGTTCGCATCTACCATGCGAGCAACCTTACATCGGTCTATGGAGAGATTTCAGTCGATGTTGGCAGCGGTGATTTGATCAACGATGTTGAGTTTTCACCCGACAGTGGCTTACTCGCTGTGTCCATTGGTAGGTCTGGAAACGGTGGCACCAACGGGCGAGTTCTCTTTGTTGACGTTACAGACGGAAGTGTTCTCAACCAATTTTTGAACCCTAACAACGAAGACCGCTTCTACGATGCGGAATTCTCGCCTGATGGGGAGCTGATTGTTCTTGCCGGAAACGGTGACTTCTACATCTCCAACGTTTCGTCTGGAGCAACTGTGTACTCGATCACGAATCCGCCCGAATCAGTCAACGCAATTGCATGGTCGCCTGATGGCAACTACATTGCAATGTGCGGCGGCTGGGAAGGTGGCGGAGCCAGCTTTGACATGTACAAATTCATGAGCAACTCATGGGTTCGAATTTGGGAGAAAGCAACCACTACTTCATGTGCTTCAACCGACTTCTCTCACGACAGTTCACAAGTTGCAGTAGGTATGTACTGGTACGGAGCCGATGGCAATGTTGCGAAAGTCTACCAGTCAGATTCAGGTACGCTTGTCGATTCATTCAACGGCCCGAGATACAACGGCTGCAGTTCAGGAAACAACTACGGCAATTGTGGTGAAATTCTTGGAATTGCATGGAGCCCCGACAGTTCCCATATCGTGACTGCTCACAGCAGAAACGACGAGGGAGTTTACTACTGGTATGCCGACATTGATGAAGACAATGACGGCTACAACACAACCGATCAAGGAGACGGAGTGGTTGATGCATTCCCGACCGACGGTTCGCAATGGACCGACACCGACAACGACGGATATGGTGATAACGTAGTCTACGACGACGACTCAGACAGTTCTACTCCATCCGTTCCAGCATTCCAACCTGACGCGTGCTTGACAGTCTTTGGGACGTCGTCACAAGACCGATTCGGATGCCCTGACGGTGACGGTGACGGATGGTCGGACGAAGGCGATCTTTACCCGTCTGACGGCCTGCAGTGGGCAGACCGAGATGGCGACGGATTCGGCGACAACTACTATTTTGATTTGAGCGGTGCTCAACTCCACCTCAACCAATCAGGCGATGCGTTCCCCGACGACGAAACCCAGTGGAACGATACCGATGGAGACAATTACGGTGACAATTACATGAACGCATCATGGAACGATTATCGTCCATCAGAATGGCCTGGTTTACTGCTTTCAAATGCTAACAACAGCGATGTATTCCCACTTGACCGAACCCAGTGGGCAGATACTGACGGCGATTGGGTCGGCGATGAACAGATGAGTGACCGTTCTGATGGTTGTCCAATCGAATGGGGAGATTCTCGCTTTGACCGCCTTGGCTGCCTCGATACCGACGGCGATGGTTGGTCGGATGCCGATGCAGGATGGCCATCCACCTCGGACTGCTATGGTGCGGATGCTTTCCCGACAGACCCGACGCAATGGTGCGATGAAGACGGTGATGGTTTTGGCAGCAATCAAACCGGTAACGATGCCGACGAATGCCCGAACGAAGCTGGAACTTCTTACCTCGATCGAATTGGCTGTTCCGACCGGGATGGCGACGGTTACTCAAATGCAGGCGACCCGTTCCCAGACGACGGAACGCAATGGTCTGACAAAGATGGAGACAACCGCGGAGACAATCCGAACGGCTCGAATCCTGATGCCTATCCTGACGACGCATCCCAATGGAAGGATACCGATGGCGATGGCTACGGAGACAACCCTACTGGCTTCAACGGCGATGACTTCTGGCAAGACCCTAACCAGTGGGAAGATACCGATGGTGACGGGTTTGGCGATAATTTCGTCGATGAAAACAACGACGGGATTTCAGAAGGCTACTCTGATGTTTGTCCACTCGTTTACGGCAACTCTCTCGATGCTGCGACCCGTGGCTGCTCTGACACTGACCAAGATGGATTTGTTGACCCCGTTGACGCATTCCCAAGTGATCCTTTCCAATGGGCTGATTCAGACGGTGATGGATATGGAGACAATACCGCCGTCCCAAGCGGTGATGACTGCGTTGACATCTTTGGAAAGTCATTCAAGAACAACCGACACGGATGCCCCGACCTTGATTTTGATGGCTGGGCTGACGTTGATGACGTGTTCCCTGCCGATATGCTGCAATGGGAAGACAGTGATGGTGATGGATGGGGCGACAACTACGCGTGGGTGAACGAAACAATCCCCGACCTTGACAACCCCGGAGAGACGTTCACGGTTCGCAATCAAACCGGCGATGCGTTCCCCGAAATTGCTGACCAGTGGTCGGACATGGACGGTGATGGATGGGGAGACAACCAAACCAGTTTCTTCCAGCCAGACGCCTTCCCATTCCATCCTTCGCAATGGAACGACTTTGACGGTGACGGCTACGGCGACAACAGCGTGTACGATCCCGACGGTCCTGACGGCCCAATGGAACCGGGAAGCGCATTCCAGCCGGATGAATGCAGAAAAGAATTCGGAACTTCGAATCTTGAAGAATACGGATGCCCTGACAGTGATGGCGATGGTCGTGCAGACATCAACGACCCCTGTCCTTGGGACCCTTCGATTACGGCAGGTGTCCTGACTGGCCCGAATGCCGTCACGTGCCTCATCACCTCGGACCCGAGCCTTGATTCAAGCAATGAAGAAGGCGGTGTATTCTCCTCCAGCGCGCAGACGTTCACGTACATGGGGATAGCCATTGTGTTCTTGCTTGCACTGATCTTTGTTGCTCAAGTAGCGAAGGCTTCATCCAAGCGAAAGCTTGCTTCAGAACGCGCCGAAGAGCGCAAGATTGACGCAGCATTCTCAGAAGAAGAGGAGCGTCGTATGGCTTGGATTGACCACTATGTGGCAGCAGGCCAACTTGACGAAGCCCGCGCCCTGGGATGGGTCGAACCGGCTGCTGTGCCGCAATGGAAGCAGTATGAACTCGACCAACAAGCCTCACAGCAGTCATCCATACCTACAATGCTTGATTTAGACAAACTTTGATGCAGCCGCACAAGTCATACACACCGTATGTACCGCTGACCTTTCAAGTAATGACGAGGTCTCAAAACCATGGCCGGCGCTACGCGTAGCACAGTGGTGGTTCTCACCTCCCTGTTGCTGATGCTAAACTTTGCAGCATTTTCCAGTGCAGAGGGCGAAGATGTACGGTTTAATCTCGATAACATCTCGACCAACGACCAACCGTGGTTCGTTGCAGGGGACGCCGCCGAATTCACACCTCAGTTCATCAATGATGGCGCTCAGACATCCGTTACCAATGACCCCTCGTGTGGGGTTGTTCTCCAAGTATCCGATTCAACCGGCCAGATGCTCATCGACCAGTCAAATCTCTGTCGTGGCCAGACTCAATCCATTGACTTGGCAGCAACTGAGACCTATTCCTTTGATACCCTGATGTGGGATTTGAAAGTTGATGAACAGTACGTAGAACCTGGTGCCTACACGCTCACTGCATACCACCCCGCATCTCAGCGCAGCACATCGGTTGAACTTGAAGTGCAAACACCTGTCGAGGTTTCAAACCAGTTGCAGATTTCAGTTGAAGCAAACAGCCGATTGAACGTACTGCAAGTCGATGAAGAGATTGTTCTTGGCGTGACACTCTCCAATCCTGTTGACCAAACCATCGATCTCCCACAGGCTGACGGATGCAAGATGTTGGTTGAAATCAATGGTTTGGAAACCCTTGGAATGCCGTGCTTTGGAAACCTTTCACGCCTTGATTCGTACGAGCAAACCCATCTGGGCGACATCCTCATGCCAGATGCATCGTTGAACGCCGGCCTTAACACGGTGCGGGTGAGCTTCCCGGGGGAGTCGCTTGTTGCCGTTGAGGAATTTGAATTGGCTACCTCACAAACCGTGGACACCACGAACCAGCACACGCTACTGACTGAAATTTCGTGGCCAGCCAATGCTGATGACCGTTACGGAAAGGGCGATATTCTCCAATCGCAACTCGTTATGACAAATCAAGGGGATGTCGCTCAAACCCTCACGTTCCTCGACACCTGCCGAGCCGAGATGTGGGTTCTTGACGATGGAGGAGATATTGTCTTTGACAGTCGCCTCATTAAATCGTGTAATGCCATTGAACTGGACTACATTCTCGATGCGAATGAACAGGTTTTCTTCACCCTCCCCGATTGGACATTCACCGATTTGACCGGTTGTGAAGTTGAATCAGGTTCGTATTCAGTGGTGGTTGAAGTACCTCAATTCCATCTCTCGACCATGCAGACAATCTACTATTCGCAATCCTCAGGCTCTTCGTGCGCTTCTCCGCTGAATCTCGACATCACCGCTGAGATGTCATTGAACGACGCTCAAGGGTTTGGCTTAGAAATCGACCTCCTTCCGCGTTCATCCGACGTTGATCTTCGATGGGTCGGTCCTTGTGCCGTGACAGTATCACTCATCGAAGCCTCGGTTGGTGAAGTGGTCTACTCTGCTGCATCGCTGTGCGATGACTATGATGGCCGTCAGTTCACGGTTCCGTTCAGCAGCGATTCCTCACCTCTTACTTTGGACGTTGGACAAATTCAGATGATTGATTTCCAACAGCAATCACTCGAAGATGGTGAGTACCAACTGGTGGTTCAACTTGAAGCCAATCCACTCACGAAGGCTGGGTTTATGTTTTCGTGGCCACTTGAAGAGCAGTCGGTAGCAACAGCCCAATCCTCTCAACCAATTATCGAGGAAACCCCTCGCTTGTTGAGTGGTACGTGGTCCGGCTTGCAAACCGAGATGGGCACCTGTTGGATGTTTGAATCGCCGCAAGACGGTCAACTGCTGTTATCGAGTGCAAAGCTTGGATTGTGGCAGCCCAACCAAGGTTGGAGCGGCACTTATTCGGTCGTCAACGCTCCTTCGCACCCCGCTTGTGCAGCATATCAAGCACCTTCATTCCAAATCCTCTCTCTCGAAATCGAACAGGAACCAGTTGTTGAACAATCCATAGAATTAGAACAAGCAGTGTCCGAACCTCAAACCGCTGAAGAACAACCGGTCGAAGTTGTTTCAACCGTCCTCATCGTCGTCACCAGCGGTTCGATTCTCTCACTCCTCGTTGCCTTTGTTCTCGGAAACGAATCGTTGCGAATCCCTTCCACTGCCGCAGGATTGTGGCTGTTTGGACTACTTGGTCGAACCCATGAGACTTCTGACGGCCGCTACCAGCGAGGTCGCCTTATGGGGTACCTTACTGCAAATCCTGGGTGCCATTTCCGTGCACTCATGGCTGCCCTTGAGATGAGCAATGGTCAAATCACTCACCACCTCCGAATCCTCGAAGACGAAGAAGGGATTTGGCGTCGAAAGGATGGACGGTTGGTCCGATACTATCCGTTGACCAACGCCCTTCATCCCGATCTCGAAGAAGCGGATTTACCGGTCCCCCCTCTCTCGCCCGACCCAAACAGTTTGCAAGGCAAGATTCTGACGCTTCTTGACCGAGATGGACCGCTGGGTGAATTCCCCACTCAAGCAGAACTTGCACATCGTTTAGAAAAGAGTCAGCAGTTGGTTTCACACCATCTTCGAACTCTACAGAAATTCGGCTTAGTTGAGAAGCGGAAGATGGGATTGAAAAACCGGTATAAACTCACCAGAGAAGCAATATTCCTCTTGGAGTCAAATTCCGATTTCACTCGTGAGGACTGACGGTTCGCTGAATTCCTTCTGATTCAAGTTCCCACTTCAATTCTGTCCATCCGTCATTGAGAAGCGTCGCTCTTACCGCTGATTGAGCATGAAGGTCGTTGATGAAAACGCCAACGACACCTCCACCACCTGCTCCCATGGCTTTCCATGCAAGCACATCACCACTGTGTTCCAGTGCAGCCAAGGGTCTTCGAAACGGCTCGTGGACATGCCCACCAAGACCGTCTACTCCAGCCATGACCATCCGCAGTGCATTCACAAATTCGCTTCTTGATTCGTTTTGAAGTGCAGTTTTCATGTGTTCACCAGCTTGTGCAAGGTGGTGTAGGGCGTCAGTGACTGCAGCATCGCCTCGTTCAAAGCGCTGCCAAACGTCTTCATGCAGTTCACCTGAAACGTGCTGGATACCACTGTCGAACAACATCATGTGTGCTTCAATCCATTGCGTGAAAGATGGCGAGGGGGTGAGTTGTTCGACACGGACTTCGTCACCCTGAAATTGCAGGTACTGAATTCCTCCATTTGCACTGGCCCACTGGTCTTGACGGCCACCGGTATTTCCCATCAATCCCTCGAATTGAAATGCTAATTCAGCGAGTTCGAGCGATGACCGATTGTGTCCAGCAATCGCTGCAAGAAGGGCGACATTCATCGCACCCGATGTACCAAGCCCCGAACCAATTGGCATGTCGGTTGAATAGGAAACCGAGCATAATCGCTGGTCGTCAACCACCATTTCTGCAGTAATGTAGCGGTTGATTGCCATGTTAACGACATGGCCCACTGAACCACGGCAATATGCGGGTACATCTGTCCAACCACCTGCTAAATCGATTCGTGTCGGTACGCGTACCGTCACTCGCTTGGCCATGAATACCCGACGAAATCCACCCACATGAAGAGTGGCATTCAAGTCAAATGGTTGATTCGGATGTTTGTCTCGTACACTTGGGGTCGATGCTGTGCCGAACGAATATTCTCCAGCCGATGAAGTCCTGTGGCAAAAAAAATGGGACGAGGCGAAGATTTTCGAATGCGACATTCGAGGCGATCGTCCCAAATTTTACTGCCTTGAAATGTACCCTTATCCTTCTGGAAAAATGCATATGGGCCACGTTCGAAACTATTCGATTGGTGACGCGGTAGCCCGATATAAGCGGATGATGGGCTTCGATGTTCTGTATCCGATGGGTTTTGACTCGTTTGGAATGCCGGCAGAGAATGCCGCTATCGATGAAGGTGGTCATCCCCATGACATCACCGAACGAAACATGGCGTCCATCACTTCACAAATCAAAAGGATGGGCTTTTCATACGATTGGAATCGATTGGTCAAGAGCCACGACCCGCGATATTACAAATGGAACCAGTGGTTCTTCACTCAATTTTTCAAAACCGGTCTCGCCTACCAAGAATTCGCACCCGTGAATTGGTGTGGTCAGTGTGAAACTGTGCTCGCCAATGAGCAGGTAAAAGCCGGTCGATGCTGGCGTTGCAATGGACCAGTTGCGCAAAAAGAAATGAGCCAGTGGTTCCTCAATTTGCCACACTATGCGCAAGAATTGGTTGATGGTCTTGATACGATTGCCTTTCCCGAGAACGTTAAATCCCTGCAAAAAGATTGGTTGGGCCGTTCGGAGGGTGCTGAAATCACCTTCAAAGTCATTGATTCCGACGCTCAGATTGAGGTTTTCACGACCCGCCCCGATACGCTGTTTGGCTCTACGTTTGTCACCCTAGCACCCGAACACCCTCTTGCGGAGCAGTTGGTGAAGGGAACAGAACACGAATCTGCATGGAAGGAGTTGTATGATGAGGTCTCCATCATGACTGAATTCGACCGAATTAAGAATATGAAGAAAAAGAAGGGAGTTTCTTCTGGCCGCTTCGCGCTTCATCCATTGACGGGTGAACAGGTTCCAATTTGGATTGGTAACTTCGTCATCGCCTCGTACGGTACAGGTGCAGTGATGGCAGTCCCCGGTCACGATGAGCGTGATTTTGAATTCGCTTCAACGTTCGATATTCCAATCAAGCGCGTGCTTGTCATGAAGGAAGGCGGCGACCCGAATCAACCCCTCAAATCTGCTGAAACCGACTTAGGGTGGATGGTGAATTCTCCGCTCGATGGTTTCGATGGATTGTACGGTGAAGCGGCAAAGGGCGCAGTTATCGATGCGCTTGAAGCGAAAGGAATGGGGACTCGCACCCTTAACTGGAAGATTCGACCGTGGCTCATCTCTCGTCAACGATACTGGGGAACTCCCATTCCAATCATTCACTGTGAGTCTTGTGGGGCAGTGCCAGTACCACAAGAAGACCTCCCGGTCGAACTCCCCCGAGACGTGGTGTTCGGCCAGGGTAATCCATTGGAGACCTCAGAATCTTTCGTCAATGTACCGTGTCCGACCTGCAACGAACCCGCTCGCCGAGAAACCGATACCATGGATACGTTTGTTGACTCATCGTGGTATTTCTTGAGGTACACCGATGCCAACAACGATGAAGTCTGCTTTGATTCCGATATTGCAAACCACTTCATGAACGTCGATTTCTACTGCGGAGGAATAGAACACGCACAAATGCACCTTATCTATGCTCGGTTTTGGACCAAAGCCCTACGAGACCTCGGCCTCCATTCCATCGATGAACCGTTCAACGAATTGCTGTGTCAGGGCATGGTCAACAAGAGTGCTCCATGGTGTGAATCGTGTGCACTGACTTTCTCAGTGAGTCATGCAGGCTCCCCATGCCCTCACTGCGATGGGGCACTTACTGAGCGATCTGCCAAGATGAGCAAATCGCTTGGAAATACGGTGTCGCCCGAACAGATGATTGAAGAATTTGGAGCGGACACTGTTCGCTTGTTCATCTTGTTTGCAGCAAACCCAACCGCTGGAATGGATTGGTCCGATACCGCATTGGCCGCCAACCATCGCGTCATGATGCAGATGGCTGGCATCCCCGAGCGCCTCTCACAGTGGGATGGCGGGGAATCTCCGATGGACTCCTGGCTTGAAGGACGATTGAAACAACGGTCCAATGAATTCCAACATGCCATGGACGTGTATGATCTGCGTCGAGCAGTTGAAATCTCACACTATGAACTCATCAAAGACATCAACTGGTACACTCGCCGAGGCGGGGCGAACAAGGAATTGGGACTTCGTGTTCTCACATCATGGGCCCACTTTGTTTCGATTTCCACGCCGCATTTGGCGGAGGAATGGTGGGCTGGTCTTGGAATGCATGGTCTGATCAGCGGCACTGAATTCGTATCATTGGCAACGATTACTGCTGAAGAACAAGCAGCTTTGGACAGTGAAACTGTGATGCGCAGCGTCTTGGAGTCTGCTCGGAAAATCAAGGATGTGGCGCAACGCCACTTGGACGGACCGGCACAGCGAGCAACGATTGTTGTCTCACCTCCTTGGAAGCGAGAGATTGCAGTCAAAGCCCTCGAATTTTTGGAACGGGGTGGAAACATCAAACATTTCGTTGCAGAACTTTCGCAAATGGAGATCACACAAGGAGAACGAAAAGGCGAAATCATGGGGTATTGGGGCAAAAAAATGCTCCCTCAAGTGTTCAAGTGGGACGATGCGTCGCGAATTCTCCTTCGAAGTTCACTGGACGAAGTCGCAGCCCTCTCCGCACGGAGTGAATTCATTGCTGCAGAACTCGGGCTAGATTCAGTTGCAGTCGTACTCGGTGAATCTGAGCATGACCTTACGGGTCGAGCGAACGGTGCAATGCCCCTATCGCCTTCGGTTGTCTTCGAATGATCTGCTCATTCTTCTTCGGCTGAAGGAACCTGAACATACGTTTTCCGCTCGCTGTTTGTTTCGTCTTCAGACGCCTTCTTCGGAGCGTTCATGGTCACATAGACTGCTCCGAACAGAAGGAGTGCGGCGAAGAAGTAGAGTGCACTTGATGCAGAGTTTGAATCAGATGAAGCTGTTGATTCGGCTTCAACTCCAATCGCATCACACCCATCTAAGCCAACAAGAATGCCCGGTAGTGTGTTTTGGCACAGGTCGATTGCATTGGCTACGCCGTCCAAATCGTCATCGAGTTGGAATTGGCTGCAACCCGTGATGCCAACTTGTTGACCGGTGACGGTTCGTGGACATGCATCGTTGGAATCTTCAATTCCATCCTCGTCATCATCGATATCTTCAACGCTGTCAATGCAGCCATCAGCATCGACGTCTTGCCCAGGGGCTGCTGAGCCAATCAGGCCCATCGGACAGTTATCTACCAGGTCGAACACACCGTCAGCGTCATCATCAATGTCTTCGAACATGTCACGGCATCCATCGCCGTCATGGTCGTCAATGTCAGCGCTTGAGGCCCATCCAATGTCTCCGCGTGGACACCCATCAGCAGCGTCAAGAATCCCGTCTGCATCATCGTCGAAATCTGTGAGAGAATCATGGCACCCGTCTTGGTCGTGGTCGTTGACCGTCGTGGAAGTCCATTTTGGAGTGTCCATAGGGCACAAATCTGCAGGCTCTGCAATTCCGTCTCCGTCAAGGTCGACATCGCACGCATCTCCGAGTCCATCACCGTCCGTATCCAACTGGTTGGCGTTCGAATCGTTTGGACAGTTGTCCATTTGGTCGACCCATCCGTCTTCATCGGTATCGTAATCTGCGCATCCGTCACCTTCACTGTCTTCCTCAGGAGTTGAGATCCACCCAACTGGTCCAAGAGGGCACAGGTCGTTGTAGTCGAACACCGTATCTTCGTCATCATCAAAGTCTTCACCTGCGTCTTGGCATCCATCGGTATCGTGGTCCGTTAATTGTTCAGAGAACCACCCCATCTCACCTCGAACGCAGTCGTCTGCCTCGTCGTCAACTCCATCGTTGTCGTCATCAGCATCGCAGGCATCTCCTTGCGCATCGCCGTCATAGTTGGTTTGGTCAAGATTTTGAATGCGTGGGCAGTTATCCAGTCCGTCCAAGATACCGTCACCGTCTCGGTCGGTTTGGTACATCCAAACCCCGGTATCGTACTCTCCAATACTGGTCAAAGAAGCGTTTCCAAACACTGCATCGTCTGAGACGATGAACGAGACCACGGGCGACCCATCGAATCCGATTGAAATGTCGCTCGGTTCATCTGAACCGTTACCTCCAGCGTTTAGCGCCCACTCCCACGTTGAGTCAGGCATTAATTCTGCGAGGAAGATGTCCAAATGTTCGTCGTCATCGACTCCATCTAAATCCGCAAGGGTATCTTCTCCTAGAACCATTCCAGCTGTTGTAGTTCCCGCTACGAATGCATTTCCTTGCGGCGATACACTGACTTGCGTTGCTCGGTCTTGGCCCAGGCCACCCCCGGTAACGAGACTGCTCCACCCACCGGCCGAAGCCACTTTGGCAACAAAGAAGTCCGTCCCGTTAGATTGAACGGTGCTCATATCTCCAAAAGCGCTGTTTCCGATGAACTCTCCTACGACATAGATACCTTCCACGGAATTTCCATCGCAGTCCCATCCGCGGTCTTCACCGCTTCCACCAGCTGAGAACGCCCAATTCCATCCCCCAGGAGAATACGAAGCAACGGCCACATCGGAATACCCCGATGCGTTCATCAATGTTTCACCGACACGGACCTGGCCCATGAACGTCATCACCAGATAAGACTGGCCAAGTGCATCGGAGCACAACCCTCCGATGGGCTCGACCCCGTCATCGGATTCAACGTTGACAAACGATTGTATCGTCCCGGTTTCATCGTACATGGCCACCAGCACGGTGTACTGGTTTGTGGCAGGGATTGTTTCTTCATCTAAATCCAGAGATTCTTTGAAGCGGACAGCCAAGTGAATGAATTGATTTTCGACGGTCATCATGTCGACAACGAAGACCTCGTGCTGGTTTTCGATGTGTGTTGACCACATCCACTCACCTTCTGAACTCAAACGAGCCAAGTAGGCATTTCCTTCATCGAATCGACTTTCTTTTTCCAACGGAGCCAAGTCCCCGAGTGCCATTTGGCAATTGTCTCCAATGCTGTTAAGGCAGTACGAGCCTGCAATTAACAGGTCGTTGTTAGGGAGAACTGCGATTGCATCAACCGTGTCAAGGCCGTCTGAGCCACCTTGGATGACCGAAGTCCAGTTGCCTCGTTCATCCATCCAGCCGACGAAGAAGTCGGTATCTGTGCTGCCACCCGTGGCTCCAATGCCGTCAATTTGGTCTCTAAATCCCATTTGGCCTTCGAACCATCCCGCAACTGCGATTGACTGGTTTTGAAACGAAACTGTACCGGCGATGAAATCGTTGCTGGCACCACCTGCCGCTGACGCCCATCCCAGTGATTCTGTTGCGTCGCCTTCAGCGCGCATTGTATCGTGACCGATGAGCTCCACTTCGTGATGAGGCGGGATACTTGCACCCAATGAAGCCAGCACGATGGTACACATCAACGCATAGCAAATGAATCGACTGGACATGGTTTGGCTACACGGTTTGACTTTTTGAAACAGTGTGTCTGCTGTTACCGCAGCGCGGGTGGTGATGGTGTGGTTGAAGGCAAGATGGTCGCACCGTCACCCGACAACAATGAAGCGTTAATATCATGTGCGTTTGGCCACCCCGTAGAGACATGGGCCGGCATTTTTCCTCAGCTGTGTTTTTCACTCTGCTCATGCTAAGTGCTACTGTATCTGGCTGTTTTGGCGAGCGAGAAGCCGTTGAAGAAATCACTGAGTACAACCCACTTGACGAACTGTTTTCCACGACCTCATGGTACCACTATCCGGGGGCAGTGAATGCATCAAATACGACCATTGGCTTTGACAACCTCACAGGAAATTCAACACCTTTCCCGATTTCTGGCACCTATTATGGAATTGGAGATACGACGTTTGAACCCACTATTGGGGTCACTTCTACAGGTGGCATTCACTACTCTTCATTCGGAGGTGCAGGGACTGGCAGTATGATTTACACCTCCTTGGATCAAGGTCAAACGTGGACAAACATGGGCCCATTTAATCCAATTTTACCCGACATTGGGCAAGTTCCGTCCTCAAATGACCCGTACATCTATGTCGATAAGTGGACCGATCGCATCGTGAAATTTGACATGCATGCTCTCACGGCCATGTTCGTTGAGTATTCGGATGATGACGGGCAAACTTGGTCGATACCTTTCACCGCAGAGGGCTACTACACTCCTCAAGACCACCAATCCATCGCCTCAATGCCTGACATTGACGGCATTGCTTCCTATGAGACAATCTACGTCTTTTGCATCAATACCGGAAGTTCCGCTGCTGGTCCTCAGTGCTCCCGTTCATTGAACGGTGGACTCACATGGGATATTCAACGACCCGGTTACCCACTCGGTACGACGCAGTGTTCCGGCCTTCACGGCCACCTTGCTGGCTCGAATGATGGTACAATTTACCGCGGCAATCCATCATGTGACGGTCCTGCGGTGTATCGCAGCGTCGATGGTGGCTATTCGTGGACAGAACACACGATTACGACGTCGGTTCCAATGCAAGATGGTTGGCACAGTCACGAAGTTGCTGTCGGCGCAGATGAGGCAGGCAATCTCTTCGCCTCGTGGATAAGCATAGACCAAATGCCTTGGATGGCGTATTCCCGTGACCGTGGTGATACCTGGTCAGAGCCAATGATGATGGCACCTCCCGGCGTCAATGAAACTGGATTCCCTACCATCTTTGCAGGCGAGGAAGGCAGGGTTGTTGTCGGCTACATTGGTGAAGGTGATGATAACGGGGGATGGGGCGGCTACATGTCGATAATGACCGATGCCTTCGCAGAAAACCCTCTGATTACCACAGTTGCAGTGAATTCACCAAGCGACCCCCTCGACATCACGGATGACTGTGGAAACGTTCGATGCGGCGGTTTTGGAGATTTTATCGATGTCGAATTGGATGACGAAGGAAGACCTTGGATCGCCCTTGCTCACAACACGAACGGAGAACTTGGGATTGTTGGAACATTCGTCACTGGTCCGGCTTTGTACGGTGAACTTCGACAACTACCTGCCATTCCGCCCGGTGGTCCAGACTCTCTTTGATGCTCCAAGCACGACCCCTACCCCGCGTGCCTTCGTTCTTCTGCGCCTTTCGAACCATGCAAGGAACCGTATTTCGATAAAATTATATGATTCACATTTCAGCAAATATTGAGAACGATGTCTGCATTATTTTATCTTGGTATGGCATTAATTTGCGTCATTGGAATCGCTGCCTTGTTTTCAAAACAACTCATTCCCAAGGTAGGAAAAACACTGGTATTCATGGATATGTCTCGGCAATTATCAAAGTCAAAACTCGTAGAAAAGAAGGTGACATTATCCAACGGAATCGTGGCTTGGTATCTTGAAAGAGCGAGTCAAGGAAGTCCTGATGGGCCTACACTAGTGATTTTACCGGGCTCAACAGTGTACATGCGGTTGATGGGTGTTGAAGCCTCTGCATTACTCGCTTCTATGCCGAAGCGAAGAGTGATTATTTTGGAACTTCCATACCATGGGAAAAATGCGGCATTTGATTACGACTTTTCAAACCCAGATTGTTCGATGTCAGGGATGGCGAACTATGTCGAGGAATTTCGTAAAGCGCTCGCTTTGGAGGAGCCTTTCGATTTGATGGGTTATTCACTCGGGGGGGGAATCGCAACACATTATGTATTGGCTCACCATAACCGTGTGAATAAGCTGTTGCTTTTGGCACCGTACTACTATGAAGCCGCAACAGACATCTACAACGCTATCTACGACCAGAAACAGTGGGGTAATCTCAACGGATGGGAAACAAGTGAAGATATGGCACATTGGTTCCATACATGGTTAGGACTCGACACCAAGGACACCTTTCCAGGTCTAATCATGAGCGGACTTGCTGCCGTTCGTTCTGAACTTTATCCTCCGGAATACTGGTCGAAAATATATGACGTGTTCTTCGAGGCATGGGATGAGAGCAAATCCTTCTTGGAGGACAACGCTTCTTCACTTGCAGAACTTACCTGTTCGGTACTTGTACTCACTGCGGCGATGGATAAAATCTGTGATCCAACCAAACTCACTCGACTGGACGGGCTTTTCAACTCAGAACTGTGCACGGTCAAATCTTTGAATTCGGGACACTTTTTCGCGTCTGGTGGTCAAACATTGAGCGAAGTTGCGGCTCCCGATATGGTAGAATTTTTCTCTGTTTAGACCGTTTTAGGCAGATGTTACTTTGTTAATGATGCAATCTAAGACCACCTTTCGGCCGTAAGGATTGCTCTGAAATGAAAACCACCGGTCTGGATTGCTTTCATATATCACTGAGTGTAGTTACCACCATGCAGCAATGGTTTTACTTGGGATTGGCTATTGTATCCGAAGTTATAGCAACAGCATCGCTCAAATCAACGGAAGGATTCACCAAAATTGCGCCATCTTTTGTCGTGTTGATCGGGTATGGTTTGGCTTTTTACTTCCTTTCACTCACGCTCGACACCATTCCCATTGGTGTCGTCTACGCTGTTTGGTCAGGTGTAGGTGTGGCGGGGATTACCTTGGTTTCTATCCTAGTCTTTGATCAGAAAATCGACATCGCTGGATTTGTTGGTATTGGTCTGATTGTAGCCGGTGTTATCGTTCTTCGATTGTTCAGTGAAAGTACGGTAGAGGTATGATTCGCAGAATCAAGTCATTGGTTCATTGCTACTTTGATTCAGTCCACTTCACATTTGTTTTCCACTTAACCGAGCAACCAATCGACTGCGTGGAGGTCACTGCAGGTGCAGAACCGGACAGCATGGCTTCAACAGCATCAGCTAATTCAGAAGTTTGTGCTTTTGTTGGGTCTTGGGGTGAATCGTCCATTCGTCCGGAATAGACCAGAACAAGGTCGGCATTGAAGAGGAAAAATTCAGGCGTTCTCATTGCACCATACGCATGGGCAACGTCTTGCTGTTCATCGTGGAGGTAAGGGTACGACATACCAGTAGCACGCTTTTGCATGTGTTCGAAGGAGTCGTTTGGATACACGGTTGGGTCGTTTGAATTGATTCCAACAAATCCAATTCCTTTGCTGGCTGCGCTTGCAGCGAATGCTTCAAGACGGCCGATACTACCAATCACGTACGGGCAGTGATTGCACTCAAACACCACAATCAGACCGTTTTCTTTGCGCGATTGTTCGAGTGACATCATTGATTCACCGATTGAAGTGTGGGCGTTTTGAAGGTTGAACTCAGGTGCTTGGTCGCCGGTATGAAGGGTCATGTGTGTGGGTTAACGGCGAGGCACAAAACCCCTTCGATACTCAAAAAGAAATACTACCGGCGCGACGACACGTCATGGCTCGAGCCCCGTTCTCTGTTTTGTTTGAACAAAAGAGAGAATTTTTCATTTCTGTTGGTGTTTTGCTGGCCTTGGCCGTCCTATACGTGTTGATTGGAGCTTCGACCTGGGCGGTTGACCCGATTGAATCGGCGACTCGGTTCTGTGAAAACATATCCGATGGACTGATTAAAGAGCCCAGTAACACGTTTTCCAATTTAACCTACGTCATCGTAGGTTTGGTGATTCTGTGGAACATGCCTTCGAACGGTGAACAAGCAGCCAACCCAATGAGCGATAGAGGAATGTATCCAGTGATTTTCGCGGTGGGTTCGATGTACATTGGAATCGGCAGTTTTGCCATGCACGGTACCAACACCAACTGGGGGACCAGCATGGATTGGACAGGTATGCTGTTCTTCATTTCATTTCCAGTCTATTACAACCTCAGCAGACAGTACGCATGGAGTGACCGTTTTTTCGTCTCTCTCTTTTTCACGGTTTTTCTCTTGACCGCTGTGTTTGACACGTATGCTGCAAACAACAATCACGTTCTAATCGAGAACTTTTCAGACTCCCGTAAACTCCGACTTTCACATTTAACCCGTGATTACCTGTGGTCACTGTACATTGGTGTATGGATTATACAGGAAGCAAAGAACCTCAGCAAGAACCAACTTTCATGGATGATTGCGTTGCCTCTCATCGCATGCGTGACACTCTCCGTTGGCGTTCCAACCATGCAAATCATCATCCTCTGTGCCATGTTCATCGCCATTGCGCTGGTGCTTCATTTCAATCCTGGCCAGCACTTGATACGACAAGCGAGTCCTCACTTATGGCTTGGCCTTGGCAGCTATATTCTTGGCAATGTTGTATGGCGGTTCGGACACGATGGTGAGGCTGCATGCAACCCGGACACGCTGTTTCAGTACCACGCTCTTTGGCACGTACTTACTGGAATGGCCGTGTACTTCTTTTATCGATACTTCATGACCGAGACAAGCAGTCTTCACCTCTCGACCAGCGCAGAGGAATGACTGGCGTTTCAAATCCAGCAGGCGAGGGTTCATTGCATGGATGCGCCTGGTACAACCAATGGCGATTGAACGATGCGGTGGCCATGTTACACTGCTGTTTTCAATATGGAAAGAATCCAACCTAGCGCGTTCGCAAGGTAGCAGAGGTGCCGGTTTCAACGTTCGTGACGGCGTTGAGGCGACCGTTGAATTTCTCGAATCCAACGTCCCTACTATCAAAGGAAAACGTTCCGCAGGAATCGAACTTGATTCACCTCCCGGTCCGGTCGAGGACGGCTTAATCACCGTCAATGTCTATGCAATGGACGGGCAAGAAATGCATGATTCAACTCAGTTGTACTTCGATTTGGTCACCGAACTTCGCTATGCACGTCTGCTAAATCCAGAAGATTCGTACTCGATCCAGGTCGAACTTGAGCTGCCAACCAGCCAAGGATTCGGCATGTCTGCAGCCGGATTAATTGCCGTAGCCAGAGCGTTTCACGCACTCACAGGGCGCGGTCGAGAAATCATGTATCTCCGCATCGCACATCGAATTGAACGCATGCACGATGCGGGCCTTGGCGATGTGCTGGGTATCTCAGCCGGAGGAGTTGAACTTCGTGTAGAACCCGGCGCTCCGGGTTCAGGGGGCGTGGTTGAATCGTTTTCAACCGTCCAACCGATACTATTGGTTTGGCTCCCCAGCGAAAGCCGTCACACGTCGAACTACATCGACGACCCAGTATGGCAGCGTTCAATTTCTTCAGCCGGTGAGAAAGCCGTTGCTCGCCTTCGAATGAACGAGTGGGCAATTGGACGCTGGCCTGACTTGATGCACGAATCTCGAATGTTTGCACAACATTCGGGTCTTCTGGATGAGGAGGTGCGTGCATCGTTCATGTCAAGAACGAAACAAGAAATTCTCAAACTCGATCTTCAAGCCAAAGTGAACGTTCGCTTGTGCATGCTCGGAGTCTCGCTTGCAGTACTTCCCCGCCATCTCAACACTCCAATCTCACTTGACCAGTTAACTGCCATTGCAGACAGTCTTCGTTCAATTGGATTTGGTGTGCGTGAAACCCACATGGTTTGATTACTCACCGGACCCGAGTTTGGTCAAGTCAAGGACGTTTGCGTCCAACAAAATGCATCCTGGCATGAACAGGTTTTCGCTGAACCCGTGACGGTACACGACCGCTCCGCTACCCCATTCTTCGATATATCGAGCCATCTGTTTGGCCATTTTCTTCCGCTGAAATTCCACATCAGCACCGTAAAAGTGCTTTGCATCAATCCACGCAACTGGTTTTCCGTTGATCTCAACATGGTCGAGGAACAGCAAGTCAGGGGTGCGAACGGGACGGCCAAGGTCCTGCTTTTGTTCACGAACCATCTCTGGCTGGCGACGGAGTCGAACGCCTTGGTCTTCAAACCAATCTGCAAGAATATCTTCAAACAAGTCCGCCCGTTCTTGAGATTCACCTTGGTCCACGTTTGAAACTCGGTCGGCTGCTTCAGCGGCTACGAATTCTGCACGTTCACGCTCGCTCAGTTTGCTCGGTTCACGTAGACTTTCCTTGATGCGAGTTTTTGACCAGCGCATTTCGGTGAGAATAATCCGGAAAATGTTCATTGGAGGGAAATCAAATCGCTTCGACAGGTCCACGACGCTCACGCCTTCGTTGTAAAGGCGAAGCATGTTTTTTCCCTGAGAGCGTAATCGACCGTGGCCGTACACGGTTTTTTGCTGAAGTAACGCTGAACGTAGAGACAGGGCCTGTTCAAGTGTCATCTGGTAGGATGATGCGATTTCAGCAATTTCATCGACCCGTTCGTCTTCAAGCCACCCAAATTCACCTTTCCGCATCACTTTTGAAGCCATTTCTTCCTCATCTTTGAGTGGGACAGGCATCGTAGCCCAGTCAAACTTGAAGGTTCGTGGCTCTTCGATGTCTTCGGGAAAGCCCATCGGATTTTCTTTCTGTGAAAACCGTCCACGGGCTTGGGTTTCCATCGCCTGAATCTCGGTAGCACTGCGTTCCATCAGCGTCGCTTTTGCTGTGCTTCCATAGCGCCGATTTCTACGTTGTCTTCCGCTACGGTTGTTGCGGTTTCGGCCACCTTTGGACTTTGATGAGTCTTTGGAATTTCGTCGTTGAGGGTCACTCATCAGACTAGGGTTATGCTGACCGTCCTTGAACACTCGCTTTATTCCTCTTCGACAAAATGCATTGGACGCGACGGCTCAAACTGCACTGTGCCCTTTTGGGCGAGGTCCTCTAACCATTGTTGTGCGAAGGCTTTCGCTTGCGCGTGAACGCGCCCACTCATCGGTTTTGCCCACCATGCAACGTTCCACCATGCAGCAATTTCGATTCCCCCTTCGTCCTCACAAAGAATCGTCACAGTCATCCGCAGGGAACGAAGTGCCGTTCCGACCGGTTTTTGTTCACGTTGTTGACCAAGCCAACTGAATTCAATCTCGACAAAATGTGGTGATGCACCACTGCGAAGGCCCGTCACGGCCCACAATTCTTCAACCAGCCGCTGGCGCTCGATTCGATGCAGGTCAAACCGTTGGTCCAGTTGCAATTGACCGTTTGAGGGAGACAGAACACGCTGTGCTGAAGAATTCCACGACGGCCACGTGTCGAGGTTGGAAATATTTTGACTTGCGAATATGGAGGCTTGGACGTCAAGCGAGCGTCGCCAAACACCGTTGGGCTTCTCCATGCTGTTTCCAGCAACTGAACTGTCATGAAGTTGTGGTAAAGGTCGACTGGGAGAGCAAGCAACTTGAAGTTTCCAAAGTAAAGTCAATTAGTTCAAAGAGCTGATGACATTCATGACAAAGGTTTGTCTTACCTCGAGATTAGCAACATGTTTAGTGAATTTCTTCTCAGATCAAACAAGTCTGCGTGATATCACGATAATATTTCGTCGATGTGGGGGGATATTTTTTCTGCAAACTTGAGTTCACCTTCTCTAGAAGCATGAGTGTAGTCATTGAAATCTTCTTCAATCCAATCTTCATTCCAAAGATAGTCGATGATTGCAATATCGTATTGCAACCTGTATTGTTCGATTGTAGCGTTATAATAATCCCATTGATGTTCCGAGAGTCTGTCGATTAGAACCGGATTATACGGCAAGCCAACCAGCATGACTTCAATTTCATTTTCAATCAAGCGTTCAATCATAAACTCAAATGCAATTTGGTTTTTGTTTATTTTACCTTCTGGATTGTGATAACTTCCCGCGAGATAACTATCTAATTTTGCTCCATAGAATTCATCGATAGTCCATTTTGAGTTTCCTTCCTTGATACTTTTAAGCGAATTTCTAAATTGAATTGGGTAACGAATGTATTGTTCATAATCTGTTGAATCGCTTAGAGGTACGCACCGTACAGTACCCGTTTCACGATCACATGAGTACGGTTGTTCTTGTAATTCGAATTCGTAATTTAACGTCGATTCTAACGCTTCAGGTGTGTAATTCGCATGGTGTCTGATTTGTTCCAACTTGGTCATCGGGAGAATTTCTCTATCCTCTTCTAGAATAATCTCATTCCATGATTGCTCGGACCATTCGGAATTCAATGACATTAATTGGGCCATTCGGCCGATAATTGAGTCCGGTATGGGGGTTGATAATGAGGATAACACATTCGGGCCCATTTCCATAATAACCATTTTTGGGTTTGTCCTAATGATTGCATCAATCTCAATCATGCGAACATACGGTCGATCTCCAGCGTACGCCAAATTAAAAAAATCGTTCGAGGAGCTTGTAGAGTTTCCAATTTGTAAACCGTCAAATATTTCTCGCATTTTGGAACTACCTATTGCAATAACAGCATCTTCACTGTTCTGTTCAATGTATTCATACGCATCGAACGTGAATGCGTAACGGCCCAATTCATTGATTGTTCCGTCATACAATCTCGGCTTTATGACCGTACTTCCAATTGCTTGTGACATCATGAGTAATGTAATCGAAAGGATGGTAATTGATACAAACAGATTTGTGTTTTCTTTTGCCATATTTTCACGTCCTAAAATCTAAAATAAATAAAATCCACAGTCTCAGCAGGCCGTATGTAGAAAGCTAGACTGAGCATGATTCCACACACGACCCCCCAAACAACAGGATGTCTACGAGAGAGCCACAATTTACCACTACCGACTTTTCCACTGATACCATGCAATAGAATGAAACCGACTACTATAACCGCTGTTAAAATCTTTATTTCGGGTAAGAAGTTTAACATTTCATCATAATCAAACCGACCATCGATTCCGAAGAAAGTTTTCATTGAGGGAAGTAGCACTGTTGTATTTTCAACTCTGAAAATCAACCATGTGAAGAAAATACATATTTGGGTGATAGTCCAAGAAAATAAAACTCCAAATTTCCCCGACATTTCGAAAAAAGACCTGATAATTGTAATTTCCTTTCCAAATCGATGTATGATGAGTAAAACTCCATGCACTAACCCCCACAAGACGAAGTTCCAAGATGCTCCATGCCATAATCCACCGAGAAGCATCGTCATCGATAATGCAAAAATCATCCGTTTTGTGCCATTTCTCGACCCTCCCAAAGGGATGTAGAGGTAGTCACGGAGCCATGTCGAAAGGGAAATATGCCATCTTCGCCAAAAATCTTGAGGTGAAGTTGCGGCGTAGGGTGTTTTGAAGTTCTCTGGTAATTCGATACCCATGAGATGAGCTGACCCTATCGCTATATCCGTATATGCAGAAAAATCGCAATATATTTGAATCCCAAAACACAACGTAGCCCACCAAATTAGCCCAATATTCGTCAGGTGGTCTCCCTCGATAAAAATTGCATTTGCATGTACTGCGACATTGTCTGCAATAACCATTTTTTTGGCAATTCCATAAATGATAAGTGTTAGGCCAAGTCGAATCCTTGCAGCATCTACTGTCAAGGGCATGGCGATTTGTTTACGAAAATGATCTGCCCTCACAATCGGCCCAGCAACGAGTTGTGGAAAGAAGGCAGCATAGCATGCGAAATCAATAAATGAATCGTAGGGCTGTTGTTTATTTCGATAGATATCTATTGAATACGACATAGTTTGGAAAGTGTAGAATGAGATTCCAACCGGTAAAAGCAATCCGAGTGTATCTAGTTCTACAGAACCGTGTATTTTCAGTGATGCAAAATTGAATGTTTCAATGAAGAAATCAAGATATTTGAAAACCCCGAGTAACCCTAGGTTTGTGAAAAGACTGATTCTCAGCCATCGCTTACGAATGATGGGGTTTTCGGACTTTCCCATTTTTGAACCAGCGGTCCAATCTACGCATGTTGAAATCAGCAGTAAGATGATATGCCATCCTGAAGCAAGCCAAAAGAACAGATAGCTCATCACCATTAGGGTGCCGATTTGCGTTCTTTTACTCCGAATAGCCGCTAAGATTGAGAAGAAAAAAACTGCGGGTAAAAAGTAAAGATAATAATCGGCAGTCACGAAGTCCATTCTATCCCTCCATGCGTAAAAGTTTTCACCTGTTTAATAGCCCAATTTTCAATTAGTTATTTGCATTGTGAACGATTTCGACTAGGGTTTGGGTTTCCTCAGTTTG
>TARA_B100001093_G_scaffold134820_2_pt1 | contig 30039 bp, 30 predicted proteins | sample TARA_B100001093 | Tara Oceans TARA_B100001093 (sample SAMEA2623116) | marine metagenome | biome: marine biome (ENVO:00000447); feature: surface water layer (ENVO:00002042); material: "saline water (ENVO:00002010), including plankton (ENVO:xxxxxxxx)" | depth 5 m | reverse complement strand
CCCATGAAGAAGGCGTAGATTCAATTGTTTGTCAAGAATGTCTGATCAAGGGTGTTCATGAACACTCTGATACAACCTGAAAGCTGAATTTCAGTTCGACGGCATGGCCGCTCGCTTGAGGAATGAGAACGGTGGGTGTTTATGCTCGTGCATCTGATTACTAATCAATGATAACTTCTCATTCAAATTAATAATTCCGATACCGTTAATTATTAGCCCCTGCAGGTAATTTCATGCCTTGCGAGTGTTGTAACTGTAATCCATGTGGCGTTAGCTGTTCATGCGATGGATGTTGTTGAAGTACAGACAAAAATCCCTTCGCTGGGAATTTTCTTTGCTGTTTACCCATTAACAAATATCCGTATTCTTAGTGCCACCGCAGCCGTATTAACAGAATCGATGTTGCCAACGGTAGGGTTGTATAAGACAGGTTGAGGCCCATCGCATCGGATATGATTGGCAAGGGTAATGGGATCAACCTTCGAATTCATCGCATAAATGTACTCAATCATTGTACGAATCGGATGAACAGTCATAGCAATTGGCACTCACATGGCCGGCAAGAAAAACACATCTTGGCGGAGACGGACGAACAGAGAAAGCTTGGAAAAAGCAGAGGCGAACAGACAATTAGACACCTATGAGGAATACAACTGCGTAAAGAAACCCATCATTGGTTTCATCACCAAGACAAACATTGCAATCATGTAAACGTACCATTCGAAATCCAAGACAGGAGCGTAAATCTTTGCAGCTAACAATCCTGCGAATACGCCTGCTCCTGCCGCAAGACGGAGATCGATGAATGAAAATTTGAATGAAAAAACTCGAAGCAAACCTCGTGCTTTGGGAACCTGGTCCTCGCTCATGATTGACACTACATGCATCAATAAATGAATATTATTAATGATTTTACAGGTCTTTTCCCTTGAAACGATTTCAGTATGCTCTTCGGTTGTACGTCGGTTTTCTCGGTTATTGAATACAATGTATTCAGCCTCCAGTACACCGCTAAGGGTAATGAAAAACTCATCAAAAAGAACTTATGGTTCAGTACGCAACTATTTGAATGGAACATTCAGCCACTAAGGCATGTACACCGCTGCGCTGTACGAACGTTTCTTGGGCCACAAGGCGAACGAAACGCTTCGGCATCTTTGCATTCGAGCCGCTATTCTGGGGTTTTTGGTGCATTTACTGCTGTGTCTGCTCTATCAGCTTCATTTGGTTGATTTCAGCGTTCAAACCAGTGGTCTGTTCGACTCGTATCTCGATGCATTGTACACTCCATTTTCCATCTTTTTGGCATATGAAGTGTACGAACTGATTCGCACGATTCCAGATTCATTCACTAATTCAATCGGAAAACAATTCGAAATCATCACCTTACTGGTGGTCAGAGATATTTTGAAGCGCTTGTCTGATATCGACGCTTCGGTCACCTCGGCCGTCGATGACAGTATCACAATCTTAGCGGTCGAATGTCTCGCATTTCTAATTCTCTTTTGTACCGCCTTGTTCTTCACCAGAGCCCAACGCGAAACGAGTTCAATATCGAAAGACAAGGATGAGTTGGAGAAGTTTATTTCTCAGAAAAGACAACTTGCAATCTTGCTGCTAGCTGTGTATATCTTGACTGCCATTTACTCTCTTTCAACGTGGTCATACGGTGTAGTGGAAGGGGATGGAAGCACGAATCGCACGATTTTCTTCCTCGACTTTTTCACCGTACTGATTATGGCTGATATTCTAATTCTGCTGGTTTCCTATCACTACATCACTGAATTTGCCTACCTTGCGAGAAACACTGGATTCATTCTCTCAACTGTCATCTTGCGTGTCGCAATTGCAAGTCCTGGCATGTCGGGGGCCATTCTGTTTATCCTCGCTGGATGTCTTGGTTCGGCAGTTTTGTTCTCAGGCGTCCTCTTTCACAGGAATGAACAGACGTACGCTGCAGAATCTGAATAACTACATTCTTCATCAACAAGTCCGATGAAGAAAAATGCCTGTGCGGATGCGCGTTGTATGAAGTCACCTCCATGCATGCAAGCGTCATGCTCTTGATGGTTAAACATCTGGAGGTGCCATGGCAGGGTCCAAAGACGCCGACGTCGATGCTGCCCTTGACGCAGTTCTTGTCCCTGAACCAACCTCGCCCAATACTGACGGCCAGGTTGCTGGACTGGGAGACGGTCGCCGTGAACTCACATATTCAGCAGCTACGACCATCGCCGTTGCTGTCGTCTTTCTTTTGCTTGCAATGGCGTTTGGAGAAACGGTCTTGAACGCCTCACAGGAAGACGAATTCAGTGGAGACTGGTGGGATACTCCATTACACCTTCGACATACAATGGACCTGCCAATGGACACGTTGCGTGCTCAACTGCCGGTCAACGGAACCTATGAACCACTTCCGTACACCGAACACTTCATCGAAGTTGAACTTCCACCGAGTGAACAGGATGTCGGTTTCCCCGGTCCTGCATTGATGCACGTTGCTCTTTGGTTGCCCAATGTTCCTGAAGGGACGCAGGTTCCTGTCATCATGACCATTCATCCGTACTACGACTTTGGTGGGGAAGGCATGCCTGGTGTTGGAGATGATTCATCGCCGAACACCGTACCGGATGGAGGGGTTGGAAAATGGGTGTACGATACCTTCGTTCCTCACGGCTATGCGTTTGCACAAGCCTCAACTTTTGGCACCGGGCAATCGACACACTGCCAAGACGTCAAAGGACTTGGAGAACAAACCGGAATTCAAGCGGTCACAGATTGGCTGGGGCAGCAAAATTGGTCGAATGGAAACGTTGGATTGATGGGGAAGTCCTATGCTGGTACCACCAACTGGGAAGCCGCACAAAGCCCTTCGGAGCATCTCAAGACCATCGTACCAATTTCTGGCTCTATCGGCGTGCAAGAAATGTTCTACCGTAACGGCTCTTCTGAAGCTCGGGCAATGGGCTACGATGCTGCATACCAAGCAGCAACTGCGGACCTCACTACCGACGACATGCGCGTTTGCAGCGATGACATAGTAGGGCCGCTCAGCCCGTGGTCAACGTGGGGATGGGCAGAAGTTGGCGGTGCGGACTGGTCTGATTATTGGGACGAGCGAAGGCACCTTCCTGACGTTCTTGAAAATTACAAAGGCAGCGTCTACATTGTTTGGGGTATGCAGGATTGGAACGTTGACCCGTACCACGCCTTCCCAACCTACCAGTTACTGCGTGATGCAGGGATCAACGCACGAGCGATTTCTGGGCAGTGGGCGCACAACTATCCCGACCAACCAGACCGTCACAGCGAACTTTCATCCGGATACGGCGAGGAAGCCTATCCAAACATGAGCCGAATGGACTGGGCAGTGGAACTGTTTGGTTGGTTCAATTACTATCTGAAAGGTATCGGTGAAGAGCCCGCTCCAATGGTGCAGATGCAAACCAACGATGGACGATGGCACGTTGAAGAAACTTGGCCCCCGGAAGACAGCACATGGCTCATGCACGACCTCTCAAGTGATTGGACTGGTGCCAGTGGCTCTGTAAACGCACTGGGCTCGAGCGTCACGCTCACCAGCCCAATGTTTGAACAAGAGACGCACGTTTCGGGACTACCGACATTGCACCTCGATGTTTCTACGCAGGCCTGTCAGGGAGGGCAAATATTTGCGACTATGTACGACGATACGGCGAATCTTCGACTCGGTCACGCTACGATGGACATTCGGTACCGAGATGGTGGATATGATGCAAAACCTACAGCACCGTTCACCGGTTACACCATGCTGATGGAATTCAATCCCCTCGATATCGTCATTCCTCAAGGTCACTCACTCCGTATTGAGTTGACTGAATCTGGAGAAGATTATCTCCCGGGACCTTGCGCTTCAAACCCTGCTGGAGGGCTCACTGTGAACGGTGGAACCGTTGGACTACAGGTCATTGACCGGCCTGTTGATGACGAGCGGTGGTTCTTAGCTCCCGCATGGTGGGACCAGCAACCGATTCCTGCATGAGATGATGCAATGCGCGTTCTGGCTTTCGAGGACTCTTACGATATCGAGGCGATGCTCGAATCGGCAGGTATCGATTGTCAACAAATGATCTTCAAGCAACAATGGAACACGAGCGATTTTCTTTCACACATTGCTGAATTTAAGCCCGACGTACTGCTGCTTGATTTTTACATGCCACCTGCAAACGGGTTGGAAGTTCTCTCATCACTGCTTGAAGCAGTCGAAGACGAAAGGCTTGAACGGCCAGCTACGATTGTGGCTATGTCCAGTGAGGCATCAGCCAATCAGCGGTTGATTACCCGAGGTGCTGATACGAGCGTCATCAAGTTCGAAATTGGCAGCCTTTCGATTTGGCTACGCCGTGAATGCTAAGTTCTACCGCTTCAAGGGCTTTCCATGGCAGGGGAACAAGCCGGTGAAGCAGCGACCGTCCTCATGGGGGAAATTGAGGCTGTTGGCCCTCCTCTTGGATTGGCGATGCTCCTCTTGTCGTTTTTCCTGATGTTCTATGGTTTCCAAAAACTAAAATTCATTGCTGCGGCGTGTGGAGCGGGGCTAGGATACGTCTCTACGCCACTCATCTACTCGGTTGTTGGCGATTCGATATCGGAGATTCCACAAGTCTATTTCATGGCTGGAATAGTAGTGCTGTTCAGCCTCACCCTTCTCTTCACAGTCCACATTACCATCGCCATGACTGCTTTCTTCTGTGTATTTTTCAGTTTCAGCGCTCTGTTTCGATGGCTGGTTGCGAACGGATACGATTTCGTCGATAACGACTACATGGCCATCATCTTGTTCACCTGTTCTTTTTTCCTAACGCGACTTGTACGGAAATATCTCCCGCTGCTCGTTTCAGCGGTTTTGGGGTCGATGGGTTGTATGGCAGGTATGCTCCTCTTGAACGGTGATTCGTTGAGTTTGATTTCAGCCGAATCATCGTCAACGCTGCTGATGCTTGGCGTAATGATTACACTCAGTTCGGTGTGGCAATTCAAAAAGATGCAGTACATAGCGAAGCAGGAAAAAGAAAGAGAAACGCTGAACTTACCGGATATTCAACACCCGAAGGGGGCACCTCATCCAAACCCTGGAATGATCGATAAAGGCCCGAAGCGACGTCGTCTCGGTGATTTACCCGACCTGCGTGACTTTTCTTAACCAAGCGTTCAAATCAAGTCCTCAGGACGAACCGCCATGACGCAGCAAGCGATGGACGCTGAGAAGGACAGAACCATCGCATCACTCACTTGCGCGCTGGTCATCACGCTGGTGTCCATTACCTTCTTTTTCGCGTTTGAAGTCATGGACTTGGTGAGTGATTCAAGTGCTTCGTTTCAAACATCACATTTCGCATTACCGATCATCGGAGTGTTTCGATTTGGATGTGCTTACCTCGCCTTTCACACCATCGTGTTCTGGATGATTCGCAATCCAGTACCTGGCCGAATGTTTGTTACGCTTCATGAAACCAACGATACTGTGATGTTGCAGCCTACCGGATTCGAGCGGATTAGCACCTTCAGCAGCTGGACTCTGATGGTGTTTGGTTGTGCCTTTTTGAGTGCTGGGACAGTGACATGGTTGCAAGTCTTCGATATACCAGTGCCCACGATATTGACCTCGCTCACTGTTGTCTTGATGCCCGTAGCGTACGGATCTGCATTCATCACGGCAACGGTTGTTCGTTACGTTATCATTCCAGATGAAATCGCTCAAAGGCGACCGTTTGCCTCATTTTTCCTGAATTATGAACTCGTGATGCACAATTACACTGCCATCCTGTTGGCCGTTGACCTTTTCTTGGTGCAAGCGAAACTCAACTGGGAATTCGGAATTTTCCCCGTGTACTTTGGAATCATTTACGTCCTGTTTTCCTATGCCTATGCTCGCACAAACAACGGGTACTACATCTACAACTTCCTTGACCCGCGTATGCGCATGGCACCAGTAATCTTGATCGCTCTTGCCTCGGCATGCTGCGTTTTTTACATCGGACTGTGGCTGGTCAGTTTGCTCATCGAATGGAACGTTGCCGTAGGAGGGCTTGTTTTGGCCTTCTGGGTGAACAGAATTGTGTTGTTTCGACGACAAGTGGGTGGTAACGATTACGCGTATCAATCTTCATCGTAAGGTTGCCAATCGTCTTGACCTTCTTCACGGTACCACCAGTAGCCGTCTTCATCTTCAAACCATTCAACCCCGTTTTCATCAACAGAATAGCCTTCAAGGTCTTCGCCTTCATCTTCATCTTCATCCTCAGCATTCGGATCGACCATGCCTGATTCTTGGGAAATTTGCTGCTTGAGTCGTTCGAGTTCTTCTTGTTCATCGGCAAAGACTCGATTCTCTTGGCGATTCTCGGCTTGATGGTCACCCTTGCGAATTGCTTCATCAGATTCTGCGAAGAAATCACTGCTCATTCGGGCTTTGAAATCTTCAAATTCATCACGGCCATAACTACCGACAAATTCATTGCCTTTGGATTGCATTAAATCATCCAAATTCTTTCTCTTGCCTAAATTGAGTTCAGGTGCGTCAGGAACTGCACCGGAATAAAAGGAATCTTCATCATCAGAAACCTTCTGAAAACTACGACCCTCTGGGTCGACTTCCTCTATCGCTTCGATGATGAGGTCGTGCTCTTCTTCATCGATGTTCTCGTTCTCGTAGTTATCAGTCACAATAGAGACGAGCTTTTTCAGGTTCTTTCCGAGTTTACGCTCATCGTCACCGTATTCTGAAACGAGTTTGTCAACCTGCTTGAGAAGTCGCTCATAAGGCGTACCCGTGATGGCTCCAATGAATCGGCCCAAACCGCCCTTCTTCTTCGCCATGTACAGATGAGGGGGTACCACCCTTCAAATGTTTTTACGGCTTTTTTCCGCTGACTTCATTCATAAAGAACGAATCGCAAGGTCGAGTGCGATGGTCGAACCGTGGTTGGAAGAGCTGATGGTTGTCTACAACCGCGACTCATTTGAGAAGCGTTCAGCCTACACTGCTCAACTGCATCTTCCCGGAAACGTCTTCGAACAATTGGTGTGGTGGGCCTTACAGGCACTGCCCGATGAAATCCTTGTTGGTTTGGACATCGACGCTGCATCACCACATCTCAAGGAGGTTGAGCAAGCGTTCATGGGCGAAGAGTTCGACCCCAACATCTTCCAAGGCCAGGGCTTCATCGTCGGTGAAGCACACATTGTCAATCGTGGTGACTCGTATTCGGTCCATCACTTGCCTGAAGACTGGACTGACGACATGTTTTCTACTTCTCGCGGCTCGAGAGCGGGACGATTCACTCACTGGCTTCACACCCACCCCAACGCCCCTGCCATACCAAGTCATGCCGATGCAGATGCCGCTCAGGAAACCTCGGGTGTCGACATGATCCTTGGAATTCGATTCTCACCTGAAGGTCCCTTGCCTTGGTTCGATGACGTCGACGGAGTGCGGCGAAGGGTAGGGAATGAAGCGGTTGCCGAAAGTAAACCAAAACGGAAAAGGTCGTTTTTCGCTGGAAAGCAGTTACCGGTTCTAGGTGTTGCACCCAGTGGTCATAAAATTCACGAAATCCAACTGATTGCTTTCAGAAAAAACGGTCTTGGAATCAACGTCGTGTTGGTTGATGAAGACGGTTTTCCATTCGGATGGGAACAGGGTCAATTCGCCTCTACGCTGTGAGAGCCCGATATATCCCCTCGAGGCGGTCAGGGTTCACGCCCATGTCAACACCACCAACCCTCGACTGTGAATGAAGCTCAATCGAACACGACTGGCCGCCATCGAGTGGAACAATTCGTACTGCGACGTCGTCAGGGAAACGCCAAAAGATGGTGCGTTCAACGAAGTGCGTGAGTGATGCACCGTTCTGGTCAATCTCGTCGACCAGTACATCGCCGTTGACATCATCGATGTAGTCTGCAAGTGCTTGAGAGAGTTCGTCCATTGTACGATTGATGGTCACGTCATAGGTTCCGTCCATCCGATGGTTTTCACCCACGCCCACGTGCGCACAGTTAGCGGCCTCTACGGGGCATGAAGGCATCGAATCGTAGGGTTCATCGGCAGCAGCAGCGAGTATCCACACCTGCACCATCACCCACGGAGAAGCCAACAGCAAGACAAGACCTGCCGCACGGAAATGGCGTCGAGTCAATTCCATGAAGTTCCACTCAGAATTCGTTGAGGCGTTGCCACCCTTGCTGCGACCATGCATAGACCAGAGGAGTCCCGGTTGGAACTTCCAAAGAAAGTACTTCATCTCGGTTGAGCCCTTCAATGTCCATGATAATACTGCGAAGTGAGTTTCCGTGAGCGGCAACAAAAACGTTCTTACCTCCTTTCAAGGAAGGGAGGATGGCTTGGTTGAAGTACGGAAGAGTTCGGTGTGCGGTCATTTCCAAACTTTCCCCATGTGGAGGAGGGACATCGTAGGAGCGGCGCCAAACTTTCACCTGCTCATCGCCATATTTTTCTCGGGTATCTTGCTTATTCAAGCCTTGTAGGTCGCCGTACATTCGCTCGTTCAATTCTTGCGCCACATACACGGGCAAGATGTCATTTTGAGGCCCGTGAACGGTTGTCCAATCGACCAAACGTGGACTTGATTCTCCATCGAACTGTGTTTCACGCATTTGAGGTGATTTGACAACCGGTGTTTTACCACCCGTGTGTTCACTTAGCGCAAGCATTGCCGTCATTTGGGCTCGAATCAAAGTCGAAGTATGAACTTCATCAATACCGAGGTGAGCAATTGTTCGGCCGCCTCCAATTGCTTCATCAATGCCCTTTGGCGTCAATGGAACATTGACCCAGCCGGTAAACAGGTTGGCAGCATTCCATACCGATTGTCCGTGGCGCATGAGAATGAGCAGTGACATGGTGGTCCCTTGGGTCGGTGGTAGCGCCGCCTCTCAATGAAGGTGGCGGAGATTTAACCGAGTAAATACGGCAAATATGCTAAGAGAAGAAGTGGCGCAATTCCCATCGAAAGGTCTCTTAGAAGTAATTTTAGGAGGGTAGAGGTGTTAATTCGAGCGATTTTATCGAATTCTTTTTGCATTTTTTTGTCTGCAGAATCTGTGAGTTTTCCAGCCCCCACTCTTGTGGCTTCAATAATCGCTCCAAGCGCAACTCCAGACAGAAGACCCTGAGGAGTTAATTTTCTCGCTGCAAGAACACGTGAACCCCATATAGCGAGGGAATTTCGTGCAATATTTTTCCCCGTTTCAGGCACGGAAGCATTCTGTTCTTCGGTTGAACGCTGCTCTTTGCCCGAGAATTTGTTGAGCCACTTTCGAATCCCTATTCCGGTATCAGCAACCTTTCGAAGTTTTTTGACGTCGTGCTTTTCAATGGCAATCATGATTCTTCGTACACGAGAAATTCGCAACAAATCAAAAAATATCCAAACCAGAAGGAAGAGCATCAAGAATCCATAACCGGTATTGGATACATCGCTCCAAAGTTGCCATCCGATTGGATCACTGGTTAATCGAATAAGGATCACTAAGAACGGAGGAATCATGAATGCAAGTATTTCATTCAATACCAAAAGTCCAATTCCACGAATCGGAAGTTCACGTAGTTGTTTAATTGCCCAACCAGAATGCGGAGCGAGTCGAGCTATTGCCTTTCGAAAAGGTACAACGAGAAGTAAGATACGAAGAAGAAGTGGGAGCCAAATAATCACCAAAACATACGCTTCCCATGGACCTGCAGGAGGAATATCAGGGAACTGGAGGGGAGCCGCCACATTACATGATTCGGCTTCCCAACTTCAAAGCAACTGAGAATTGAACTCAATTTCTAGCGAAGTATCTTGAAGATGAACAAGCACGGACACCTATGACCTTCACCCATTCAATGGCCGACTGGTTGGGATTCACCCTCGACTCACAGTGGTTAGAAAGCAATGTACGATGGAGAGATTTTGGTACCGGCGTTCGACTCGGAAAACTGCACCGTGAAGGAGCGTGCTCACTGGTGTTGTACAGTGTTAATTCCGAAGTTGAAGTCGACGCCTTCGTGCCTCACAGCCATCCTGGAGGAGAGGCATACATCGTGCTTGAAGGAGAAGTTTGGGATGAGGATGGGACCTATCCTACCGGCTCAATTGTGTGGATGAACCCCGCATCATCCCATACGCCAAGAACGCGCGGGAAGACGCTGATTCTCGTGTTGTGGCCTGAAGGGGTCAAGACTGCTTGATGTCGACCAACTGATAGCGTTCCGAGTGCAACATGCGTTCAAACACAAACGGACCTGCGGGGAGTACTGCTGCGATAAAACCGTGTATTAAGGCTTTGAAATTCCAATACCTTCCAACTCCGAAGAACAGCAATCCCACATACAGTAAGAAGAGTATTCCGTGAATCGAGCCCATGATGCTGACCATTGTAGGGTCATCACCGATATACTTCATCGGCATAGCAATACCCATCAGCACCAGGAAGGATGTTCCCTCGAGATAACCTACAGCTTTGATGAGCGCCTTCATTGTTTAACCTCAACCATCGGTCGACTTGAACCACATGCGGGGCATTCTTGGTCGTCACTGCCTTGGTAATCGTGTTTGCATGCAGGACAAATTTCTGCGAGCACCATCTGGCCCATGGATTCCACAGCCTCTCCTTGAAGTGAAAGATAGCCGCTGTCAGCGTTACCAACCGTATAACGGCCTGCTCCACCAATGCGTACCAGCAAATCAGGCGGCAAGGTGACGGTTCCCGTTTCATCGATGATGAGTTCGCGGTCTTGACCGAGGTTCTCAACGTCCACCCCTACGCCGTGTTCAGCAACAAAGCGACCGTCACGAAGTTCAAGCGATCGGTCTGCAAAGGCAGCGACTTCTTTCGAGTGCGTGACAATCAAAAACGATACACCGTCGTTTGTATGCAAGTCCTTGAACAACGCCAAAACCTCTCGGCTGGTGACGGGATCAAGAGCACCGGTTGGTTCATCTGCCAGAATTAAACGAGGGTTCGTGATCAGGGCCCGAGCAATAGCAACCCGTTGCTGTTCTCCACCGCTGAGCATCATTGGTAACGCATGCGCTCTGTGAACCATGCCCAATCGGTCAAGCATTGCATCAGCTAATCGGAGTGCCTTACGAGATGAGACACCTTGGTGGCGTAATGGCTGAGCCACATTGTCACGAGCGTTCAAATTCGGTAAGAGATTTCCTTCTTGGAAAATGAAGGAGACCGTCTTTTGACGCAACTCAACCAGTTCTTGACCAGTGAGGCGAGTCATGTTTTTGCCGTCCAGCGAGACCGAACCGGCGCTGGCTTTCATGAGACCGCCAAGGCACTTCATCAGGGTAGATTTTCCAGACCCAGATGGGCCTACTACAGCGATTGCTTCGCCCTCTTTCATGTCCATGTGGAGCCCTCTCAATGCCACAACGTTCCCGTCTTCTGCCTTCGATTCATACACGTGGTAAAGTCCATCGGTTTTCAAAATACTTTCTTTCATACTTCACTCCCCCTTGAGCACACTGGCTAAATCTGAATTCAATGCTCTGCGAGTAGTGACCAGAAGCGCGATAACAACAGCGGTAAAGACCGACAGGGAGACCAACAGAAGTTGGCTCCATGGATAAACCAGCGTCCGAGTTATCGTTGTGGACGAACCACCAAAGATTTGGAAGATGAATCCAAAGATGTCGAAGAATCCGTTGAAGGAAAGGGCAACGCCGATACCTAACACAATTCCCAACGCCATTGATACCATGACAATGGAGAGAATCTCGAACAGCACCAGTCGAATAATTTGATTTGGAGATGCTCCAATGGCTTGAAGAACTGCAAGTTCTTTCTGCCGTTGGCTCAAAACCAGCGACAGGAACACGAAACTCGAGGCGATTGCAGCAACGCTGGCTACGACGAATTGAAGGGAGAGCAAGCCCGGAGTACCGAAGATAAGCCCGCCGTTTCGCTCCACTAACTTGTGTGAACTCGACCAATCCAGAACGCTCGAGACTCTGAAATCAGCCGATAACGTCGAGGCAAGCGCTTCAAGTGCGTCTCCACTGACGCCGTCAAGTTCAACAATCCAAATGGTCGAGGAGTGATTCGCAACTGCGTCACTTCCGACAAAAGATTTCCATGATGATTCACCGATGATGAGTGATGAGCTCATAGTTGCAGGATTTATTCCAGGGATGTATTCGTGAACGCCCATGTAATACATGCTGTTTTGATATGCGGTGATGACGAACTGCACACTCGTATCGGGCAAGAACAGCGGAGCTGCCAGTTCGGGTGGTATCTCTGAAAAGCCTGATGAACAATTTGTGTCTTCGGCTGAAGTACCGTCGGGACAGGTAGCATTACCGAGATTCGCCCCAGATAAATCAGCGAATCCAAATGCTCCTGTGAGGTCGGCACCAATCAGGTTTGCACCTTCAAGCGTACCACCCATAAAGTTGACAAAAATAGCATCTTGGAGGTTTGCACCGGACAAGTCAGCACCTTCCAAATTGGTATCATAGAACAACGCTTGGGCAAGATTTGCTCCCGCAAGATTGGCGTTGGAGAGGTCGGTTCCAGTGAGGTCTACAGGTCCAAAGTCACGACCGCTCAAATCTTGGCCTGAAAGGTTCAGTCCAGACCAGTCACCTTCCATCAGCGATGAATAGGCGATGAACAATGCATCGGGATCTGGCTGTTCTGTTCCTCCTGTTGTAAAGTTGAAGGTGAGTTCTTCCCACGAAAACGAAATATTTTCACTTTGTGAATCGGTTGGTTTGAGTAGCACGTCATCGAGATTGTTTTCTTGCCCTCGGCCACTTCCGGCAATATCAAGAGAATAGGCTGCATCTTCACCAGCGGTGAATCCGCCGTTGCGATAGCCAGCCATAGCAGCCTCGATATCGGTTCCTGGAATCGATTGCTCGCTCCATCGCAACACGTCTTCGTTGCCGTCAAGCAATACCCAAGATTGCAATTTATCGCCTCCCGAAGAATCTGCCAAAATTAAACTTGGCACCGTTGTAGCAACAGCAGTAACGCCGGTATCGGTGAAGTTTGAAACTAGATCCAGTAGTTGGGATTCTGTATACCCTTGCTCAAGGGTTATTTGCAAGTCGGAACCGACTGATGCATCAACGGTCTTCTCATCGACTAGAGTTCCGGTATATCCTTGAACTGCAGCAAGGGTGACGATTGAGAGCGTAAGCAGCATAATCACTGCTAGACGGTTGACTGATTCAGCAGATCCTGAACCCTTGAGGCCACGCTTGACATCGTTCAGAAGCGGAGTTCGTCCGAAAATGAGTTGCATAATCTGAGGGCCTTTGGCTCCAATTCTTCCGAGCAGTAAAGCACCACCAATCCAAAGAGCAAACGGTCCAATAATTCCGAGTAAGCCTTCAATGAAGAAGTTCGAGACAATACCGTCTTCACTTCCGTTCATTTCAAGCCAGGTGTCGACAACTGCAAGCATTCCAAACAAGAAGGCTAGCCAGTGGAGCCAGCGTTTTGGTTCTGCTTTTGAAGACGTCTTACGAACACCTTCTTCAATTTCAAGGTTGATGAAATCCCGTGCCCGACTTCGCCCAAAGAGAAGTGCGAGACCGAGTGTCGTGACAGCGGTGAAAATGGTCGAACCAATACTCAGCGTTGGATTTACGTCGAAATCTCCCGTCCTGAATTCCATGAATCCAACCGCTGAAAGAACAATGGGGACTGCGAATAAAGCCAACAGATACCCCGCAAGCCATGCAACTGAAGACATCACGAACAATTCCAGTAAGACCATGCTCTGCAGCCGAGAACTGTCTGCGCCGATGACTCGATGAATGCTCACTTCTCTCCTTCTTTGTTCAAGCGAAAGTACCAATCCATAAATTAACACTGCAATGGAAAGGATAACGATTGGAATCATGATGATGTAATCGAAAATTTGAATCAAACCGAGGAAAATGTTGAGGAAAGTAATGGTTCCACTGATGATGTCGGTATAGTACAATTCAACTCCTTCATCGGTATAATTTCCGTCCTGTACCCGCGTACCGAGGTCTTCAAGCCATTCTGCTGCATCAGCGGTTGAAGTAGTGGGTAACTGCCCTTTGTCAATGGTGATGCCCAGGTACATGTGGTCGTTGTCCATTAGAATACCACGTTGGGATTCATTCAGGACTTCCCAAGTTGCAAAGATTGGATTAGGGGCAAGGGTCGGATTCCCAAAGTCCCAAGGGTCATAAACGCCAACAACCTTCAGATCTGATGCCGTCATTTCCATTCTACAGTACACCATTCCGTTCTCCTCTGGTGTAATCTCTCCATCGCAGTTTTCATTGGTCACTGTTCCTTCAAAGATGGTTGATTCATCAACCACATAATGGAAGCTAAGGGTGTCAAGTATGTCACCAACATTGGCTTTCGCTTCTGAGGCGATGGTCGATGGGAGAATGACACCGCGCTGAGAACTCATGTTTTCGGGGGTTGGCCATTCACCCATTCCGGCGATAATATTCTGGCCCAAACGCTCTGCAAACTCCCCATCAAAGGCTTCAGGTCCTAAAAATCGTACAGAACGCATCAACGAAATCGGTGGTCCTGCATCAGCAAGTTCGGGATAATCAAACGTAACGTTACTCCAGTACGGATTTGCATCATCTGTAATCGCTACCATTTCAAGGGGCTGTGCAACTACGAATTCTTCGTTGAAAAGACCTCCACTGTGTATGCCTTGGCGCCCCAGCACGAGGGTACAGTCACTGAACTCACTGAATTCTGACATTAATTCGTCGCAAACATTGACCATCGTGGCTGTGTTGTTCGACCAACCGGTTGTATTCTCTACAGGCGTACGCGCAAATTCGATTTTTGCATCAAACGGTTCGTTCTTGAGTGATTCTTCAAAGAAGAGTTGTGATAGTCCTACCCCGTATGCGAGAACGGTCGTGATTACCAGTGATGCCAAAAAGACACCTGTAATCACTGCCAGTCCGCGCTCTTTACCTCTCCACGCACTTAGCCCAGCAAGACGAAGTTGTGAAGGCGTTTCCATCACCTTGTGCATCAGTCGCTTTGGCATACTCTGTGAAGGAGAATAGTCGGAAGGTTCCAGTTGAAGGGAGTGATCTTCTTCGGTCATTCTTCCTCACCTCCGTCTGAATCATCGTCCAGTCCCCATGCAGAGCGGATATCCGAGGCTTCGGTCTTGCCATCGTTGAGCAACAGCATGCGGTCAGCGTTTGAGGCTAAATCAGGGTCGTGAGTAACCATGAGTATTGAGATCGGGTTGACTTCATCGTGGCACAAGTCTTTGAACAGCTGGAGCACTTCTTTTCCGCTGGCAATGTCGAGGTTTCCAGTCGGCTCATCAGCAAGGAGAACTGGACGGTTACCAGCAATAGCACGAGCGATTGCTACGCGCTGTTGCTGCCCTCCAGAAAGCTGGTCTGGGATGTGGTCCATTCGGTCGCCAAGACCGACTTTCGTCAATGCAGATCGGGCGGCCACTTCCGCTTCTTTAGAAGACATACCGGATAATTCGAGAGCCACTGCAACATTGTCAACTGCTGTGAGGTTGTCAAGTAAATGGAAATCTTGGAAAATCCAGCCGACGTGTTCTCGGCGAATGTTCACCACACTGGAAGGATTTTTCTGACCGTAAGATTGGCCGTCAAGCAGAATCGTTCCGCCGTCTCCAGCAAGCAACCCCCCAATGATGTTGAGGAGGGTTGATTTCCCCGAACCTGAAGGACCCATGAGAGCGACCATCTCGCCCTGTTTAAGGTTCATATTGACGCCTTTGAGGACTTGTAGTTTGTTGGAACCCGAACCAAAGGTCTTGGTAAGGCCTTCAACACTCAGCATGGTCATGCCCCCTTGATGGTGTTTCATTCACTGTAGTGTACGCGTGTCTTGCGGTTGTTGGTGTATTCATGCTGTCATCTCCAAGAGGGCTCGAAGGGTTTTCCTTCGAAGTTGAGAACATATCTCAAAGAAGCGCTCTGGGGGAGCCCATCCTTCGAGATCAATTTTTTGAAACGAAACCATACCGTACATATCGAAACCTGAGTTTACTTTATCCGCCAAGAATGCTACACCATCTAGAGGAATATCGCAGCGTACCAATCCCCAATCAACTCCGAGACGTAGCGTTTCCAAGAAGTGCTTCTGAAGGGGTGAATACAACGATTCAAGATCCGAAATCAGTGGATGTGATGGAAGTTGAATAAGTTCGATAGCTCGAGCATATACGCTGATATGATGGGGATTATCTGCCCACCAAGCGTCCATTTCGGTTTGATAACGGCCGAGGTGGTCCCAGAACGTATCGGGGCTCGATGGCAAACCAGTGTTGCGGACCACTTGATTGATGTTCGTTGCGGCTTCTTGCAAAAGTGTGAGGAACAAATCTGCTTTATCCTCGAACCAATAGTAAAATTGACCTTTCGTCACGTTCATTTCTTGGAGCAGAAGGTTCAGTGACATGCCGTCAAATCCGTGCTTTACGAACTCAGTTCGGGCGACATCGAGGATTTCTGATTGTTGCTCTAAAGAGAGTTTTTCAAATCGCTTTAACGGCATGAACCTCACTTCAAACCGGTGGTCTGACCATCAGTATTTAATGAAGTGTATGGGGTCGCCCATGTTCATGATCTTCGCATGAAGATTCGACTGAACCTTGACCTGAGTGAAGTACGCGAGAAAATCCCGTTCTGTGCTTCCTGGTTATTCATTATTTCATCTACATACTTTTCCAAATTTCTATCCATGCTTATTCCACCTTGCAGAGTTTTTGTCTACAGTGTATATTTGTCACCGTTCCTATATCAAAGCGTGGTAAGTTTGCCAACATTGAAGTGTAAAAAATACATTAAGTGTGTTTCAAAGAACTGGGATGCTTACCCTAGGTCTCCGTACATACCTTTTGGCAATCCTCGAACACTGGCTGCTGTGATAGTCTAGGTGTGATGCTTCACTGAAGCATCGGGAAAAGCGTTGGTTCGTCACCTTCACGCCACTGCTTATTCTTCGTCATACACCGTGAAAATTCTTCACTGTCCAAACACTTTCGTAGCCACGTGTGAAGGTATGTCCACGGTTGTGAATCAAACCACGTTCGGTCGTGATTTGCGAACTGACGAACAAAGGGGAACAGAGCGTCGCTGAGTGCAGGACCAAGACCACCGCCTTGTTGCACGAACGAGTCAAGGTCTGCAAGGTACGATGAAGCTGCAGTGCGTTGTTCGATTTCATCGACATCGTCATATCGGTTGGGATACTTGTAACGGTCGAGATGAAACTTGAATTCATCGTCATTCCGAGAAATCCAGTGGTGTTCAACTTCTGAAATCTCCCACTGTAGTGCATGTTGCATAATCTCAAGACTTTCCTCAATCACGCTTTCATCAGATAGTAGCAAAACCGGAACCGTTCCTTTCGGCGATATTTCAAGCATATGGCCTGGTCGGTCTCGAAGCACAACTTCCCTCAACTCCACAGTGAATTCCGACCGTACCAAGGCCATCCGGGCTCGAATTGCATACGGACATCGTCGAAACGAATAGAGAATTGGAATCGCCATCGTGTGGCCTCCTACATCACTCTGGCGGGATCGGTGGAGCATATCCACCGTTCACGGCTTCTTGTACAAGAGCCATATCGGAATCGACCATCATCTGCACGAGTTGTTCAAAACTGGTTTGAGGAACCCAACCGAGTTCCTTCTGTGCAAGAGCTGGGTCGCCAATGAGCAAGTCAACTTCTGCTGGGCGGAAGAATTTGGGGTTCGTGCGAACTCGGACATTACCATCTTGGTCAGTTGCAATGGTGTCAACGCCGTCACCTGACCACGTGAGGTTCATACCAACGTGGGAAAATGCGAGCGTGATCATGTCGCGAACGCTGTGTGTTCGACCAGTGGCGACCACGAAATCACCCGGTGTTTCTTGTTGGAGCATGCGCCACTGCATCTCGACATAATCGCCAGCAAAGCCCCAATCGCGCTTTGCATCAACGTTACCAATCCAAAGGCACTCATCGAATCCTTTCGCAATTCGCGCCGCAGTCATCGTCACCTTACGAGTGACAAATTCAAGACCGCGACGAGGGCTTTCGTGGTTGAACAAAATACCGGTGCACGCAAACATGTCGTAGGATTCACGGTAGTTTCGAGTGATTTCGAAAGCGAATACCTTCGCACAACCGTATGGTGAGCGAGGATGGAACGGTGTAGCTTCGGTTTGAGGTACGTCGCGAACTTTACCGTATTGTTCTGACGAACCTGCTTGGTAAAAGCGGCACTTTGGAGCGTGCTTTCGGATCGCTTCAAGGCAACGCAGCGCACCTAATCCAGTGATGTCAGCAGTCATCATGGGCGAGCGCCACGATTCAGGTACAAAGGACATTGCACCAAGGTTGTAAAACTCATCTGGTTGGGCGCGAGCAACGGCGTTGTCAATCGAATTTTGGTCAGCAAGATCCCCGTTAACCAAATGGAAGTGTTCATTGGTCAGCAAGTGGTTGATGAGGCTGCGCCCTGAGGTTGGTTGTGAGACTCGACGAACTAAACCGTACACGGTGTAACCCTTATCCAACAATAATTCTGCGAGGTAAGAACCGTCTTGTCCAGTGATTCCTGTAACCATTGCTGTCTTTCCGCTCATGAACATCCGTGGGCCCCTCCCTTTTTGAATCGGTCGCGTGTTCGTATGAGGAAATAACGGCTGTAATTCGTCAAAGAAGGGTGGATTTGAAGGGGAGTCCTTCCGTGTCGAACCGATGGCTGGAACGAAAAAGGCTGGGGACAACGCTGTCCGCGTTCTCATTGTCCGGGGTTCCTTTGCATCACTGGGCGGAGCAGAACGAGAACTCTTGCAGTTGATTCGTGCAACGTCTGAACGCTGGAATTTGGGCGTAGCAAGTTTGGATTTCACCGAGGATGCAAGCGCATTACTCGAAGGGGTTCGTCCCAAGATGCACCTACCTTCACAGCCCTTTATTTGGCCAACTGGCGCTCTTTCAGAAGTCACCGCATCGTCAAGCCGCCGAGCGCAAAAAGCTTGGGAACACGTCGACATCCCGTGGGAAGATTACGATGCAGTTCACCTCTCAGTGGGCAAAGGAACGCTTGAGATTCTACCGCAAATCCCACCGCATTTACCGGTTCACTACCACTGTCTTGAACCACCTCGTTGGTTGTATGAAGACGTGCTGCATCGGAGAGTTGACGGCACTCCGAAACGTCCGTTGTGGCTCACTCGCACACTCTTCACCGTACAGCGCCGTCGAGACAGAGCGTATGTCAAACGCTTACTTCAGCGGCCCAAGGCCTCACTTTCAGGTAACTCCTTGTGGATTCAACAACGGATTGAGGCCATATACGGACTACCCAGTGACGATGGAAAGACCAACGGTCAGCCACCCAAGCGTGACAGTAATGGAAGGCCACTTGAAGCAACACACGTCATGCACGTTGTGGAATGGAAGCATTGGCCTAAACGTGCATCAAAAGAAGAAAAATCAGCGCTTCAATCAATCCCAAAACTCCCTGGCCAATACATCGTAACGGTCGGTCAAGTTTCGTTTGTTAAGGGAACATGGGAGACCGTGAAATCACTGGAAAAGACGGGGTTGGCATTGGTACAAGTGGGGGGGGGAAGCGATGAAGATAAAGCGGCGATTGTGGCGGAAGGAAAGAGATTGGATGTGGAAGTCCTCTGTATGCCCAGACTCTCGCAAACCGCTCTATGTGCACTTATTCGTGGGGCTCGGGCCATGGTGAGTCATGCTCGGTTGGAACCCTTCGGACTCACGCCGATTGAAGCGATGGCCATTGGTATTCCAGCACTCATGGTCGATGAGGGCGGATTTCAATGCACGATGTCACCAGTGGATTCTGGAAGGCTCATTGCTCGCAATGACATGGGTGAATGGAAGGCGGCCTACCTCGACGCCAAAGATCCGGAACTACGGAAAAAGTGGGCCGATAATGGCCGTCCCTACGTTGAGAAAAACTTCACCCTCGATGTCCAAATCAAAGCACTCGAACGGATGTTCACCGAGTAGATTTCCTTATCAAGAGTCGCAGCGTTAACTGGCATGAAGGCATCCAGTCAGCCAAAGAAAGCACTCATTGTAGGATTAGGCGGTATCGGTTCACAACTCGTCGAACTCGCAATACCAGCACTGAGGCGAATCGGTATTCAATGCCACATTTCCCTGATGGACGCCGATACCGTTGAAGCGGGAAATCTCGGTCATCAACGGTTTACAGAGAACGACATAGGGAAGTCCAAAGCGTTGGTTCTCGCCAAAAAACACGGTCCGTCAATGCATGGTGTCGATGTCATCGGTCTTGACGATAATTTGAGAACGCCCTTACAGTTGCAAAGGTTCGATTGCGTGATTGTATGTGTCGATCGACCGGCCCCTCGCCGCATGGTGCATTCGTTGGAAGTCCCTTGGGTCGACTTACGTTGTACTGGAGACGGGTGGGTGGTGCTGTCCTCAGATTCAAACCCAGCACTTGTCGAGCAAATGACGCAGGACCATGAACCAAAAAGTTGTCAAGTCGAAGGTGCGTTACGTGTGGGAAATCTCGAGTTTGGATTTGCGGTTGCAGCAGCATTTGGAGCGCAGTGGCTGGTCCAGCTGCTCAGAAGGTATCCCAGCCCAACTCAGAGCATGGGGAGCCTGACATACGGAATGTTTGAGTTTCCAGTTCGTACTTCCACGGATGTTGAGGTGATGGCATGATTGTCATTCCCGCACTGCAACGGCTTCGAATCGATGCCTCAACGTGGGATGAAGTATGCCGCTTGGCGTCCGAAAAGCAGATTCAAAACGACTTGTTACTCGGTGTCCAAGAACGCGCTGCTCGCCATCATCGATGGGACGTTATTTACGCCCTCTCACTTCTCTCTGGGCTTGAAACATCCGTGCTCATTGACGCTAATGGAATCGTTTCAATCGATTGGGGAAGTCCTGGACGGGTCGCATTATCACCACCTATTGGATGCATGGCTCCATTCAAACTTTGGGTCCATACCCATCCAGGGTTTGCAGCATATTGGTCGGGAACCGATACAAACAGCCTTTCCATTGGCACCTCGATTGTGGAATCAGCATTGGTCCTCGGTTCTCCGGGAATCAAGTATTCTCACAACGCTTCGTTCAAGCCGTTGAAAAGCGAAATCCCAAGACTTTCCAACCAAGGCCCACTCCAGGAATGGTCAGATGAGGGAGTCATCGAATGGGCGGACTGGTACCATACGCTACATGAGGTGAGAGGATGAGTGGCGTTCGAAAACCCAAAGATGAGGAAGAAAGAGCACTCGCTCGAATCGCAATTCAAGAGGGGAAGGGATTCGCCATGGAAGAATTCATCGAACACGTTCTTGGATACCGAGCAGAACGCCAATTCGTCAACGCTGTCGTCAATCGACTGGAACTTTCAATCGAGGATGAAGACGAACTCGATCTCGTTGAACTCATCAATGTGATGAAAGCATTTGAAGAAAGTTCAGTTTAATCAAGCGTTTTGATAGGTAGGCTTACGCCCTTCAATCAATGCAGACAATCCTTCCAAGGAATCTGAAGTAGAGAATATATCCGTCAGCTGATCCAATTCCATTTGCAATCCCAACGACAAGTCCGTTTCAGATGAGGCATCAATAAGCCCACTGGCCATCGAAAGTGCGATTGGAGCGGTACGAGAAAGTGACTTCAATTGCCTGCTCACATTCTTGTCCTCTGCATCGAAGCCTTCGGGACAAGCACCGTTCATCAAACCCGGCAGGTTGGCGTCGGAAAAGAATGCGGCTGCAAACGACGCCACTGGGCTGTTTGGATTGGCAGGAGCGCCCGGATATTTGTTGGAGGGTTTTCCAGATGCGGAGAGTTCGGAGACGCACGAGGTGACGTAAGCAACATCTACCAGATGCGTCAACAACCCGAGGTCTTTCGCCGTTTGAGCATTCATGAAGTTTCCAGCCAAAACAGCCCAACGAGCCGCAGGAATACCGCTAATCCGAGCAGGGCGTTGGGTTCCGCCAAGTCCGGGATAGATTCCGATAGAGGTCTCGGGGAATCGGAACTGTGTACGCCGTGTTCCAATTCGATAATCGCACGACAAGGCTAGTTCGAGTCCGCCTCCGAGAGCGAGCCCGGTAGTCAAGGCAATCGTTGTTTTTGAGGAGTGTTCTAATTTATTCAATACCACGTGTCCGTTTGCAGTGAATTCAACGATGTCGGGAATGGCGTCTGCTCGAATCTTATCAACGAAGAATTTGACGTCTGCACCTGCCACGAATGCTTTTCCGGCACCGTCCAAGACAACGGTATGGACCGATTTATCTGCCTCCACTCGGTCCAATGCTTGGCCGAGTTGTCCAATCACGGTTTCATTGAGGGCGTTCATTGCCTCAGGTCGATTGATTGTTATGGTCGCGATTCCAGCATCAATGGATGTGTCTACACATGAGAAATCCCATGGTTGGTCTGCTTGTTGGGTGAAAAATTCAGGGACTGCCCAAGCGCGCTTATCATCAGATAGTGCAGCAAGGTCAGCGTATGATTGCGCCATACGATGTGCTTCTTCAACGCCTACCTTATTCATCAGTTCAAACGGACCTCGAGCCCAGCGAAGACCAACCTTTGCGCCTCGATCAACGTCTTCCATCGAGCAGATTCCTTCATCGACAATTTGTGCTGCAACACCAAACACGACGCCAAGAAGTCGCTCTGAAATTGCCGTGTATTGTTCACCTGAATAGGTCGAATCACCGTCAATGTCCCATTGCTCACTGGCGTTGATTAAGTCACGAAGATTTTGAGCACCAACATAGCGTGGTGTGTGCAATTGTTCTGCCAAATAATCGGTAGAATGCAGAGCAATGGGTGGGCCGGTGAGGTTCATCAATCCAAATGGACCCAAACCGATGCGGAATGCTTTGCATGCTGCAGCATCAATTTGAGCTGCAGTCGCAACCCCTTCTTCCAAGAGTCGGCATGCTTCATTCAACCAAGGAACAAAAAAGCGATTGACAACAAATCCAGGACGGTCCGCACACACGATGACAACCTTTCCAAGCATCTTGCAATACTGAACAACCTTCTCAACCGTTTCTGGACTCGATGCCTCTGCGGGGATGACCTCTACGAGACGATTTTTGGCTGGATGGTAGAAGAAATGCAAACCGACGAAGCGATCAGCACGGCCAGTTGCTTGAGCAAGAGCGTTAACGGAAAGCGATGAAGTGTTAGATGCGAGAATAGTATTGGGTCCACAGGCTTTGTCCAGTGTGTTGAACACCGCGGTCTTGACATCAAAATCTTCGAACACCGCTTCAATTACGAGGTCGGTATCTTCGGCAGTATTTTCAACGCCTACAACGCCAGTAATTCGTCCTTCAATTGCTTCGACTTGAGCAGGAGAAAAAATACGCCGTTCAACTGCTTCGGAAAGGAAATTCGTGATGATTCCTTTGCCTCGGTCAACCCATTGTTGTTCTCTATCCACCATTTGGACATCGAATTCTTCCTGCGCTGTCTTCTGTGCGATTCCCGACCCCATGTTTCCGGCGCCGACAATTGCTACTCGCTGAATAGGTTGCATGTACCCGCCAAGGAAACGACACCCATGAATACTGCGGAACGGGGTTCTCACTGTTACCTCTGTTATGACGACGAAAGAATTCACAATGAATCGTACACTTCACCCATTCGTCGGCAGAAGTGGCGCTGATCGTAGCGAGATGCAAACTCAATCAGTCCTTTCATTGGGGCGGGCCATACATGCGTCGTATCCCCCTTGGTACGGGATTCCCAATTGGCGTACACCGACTGAATCGCTTCACGCCAGGCATCAATATCAGCAGGGTCAACGCACGAATGTTCTGGCATCAGTTCGTTGTGTGATGGAAGGTCCGAACACACAACAGGCGTTCCCGTCGCCATGGCTTCCAGCGGCGGATAGCCAAAGCCTTCACTGGCGCTGGGAAACAACAAGGCTTCACACGCGTGTCGTAACTCCATCAACGATTGACTGGAAAGTTTTCCGCCATATCCGGTCCAATTTGGCACGTGATATTTCTCGGCATAATCGATTGCTGCAGGACCGCCATAGGGGCACTCACCGTGGCCCACATGATGGATGCGAATGTTGTGCTTGACCGTCTCATCAAGCCCGCCAAGCACTTGACAAACGAATGCCAGTCGCTTTCGAGGATCGTGGCTGCCTACGATGAGCAGGTGGCAGTGTTTCTCAAAATGAGCAGCGGGTCCCACTGGTACAGAGTCACCACGAAGGAACGACGTTACGTCGATTCCCAGAGGTACACAAACAGCATTGACCTTCGGAAAATGACGTTGACATGCCGCTAAGGTGGCTTGTGAATCGCAGACCAGAAGGTCTGCACGAGCAAGGCCTTGTCGCAACTTTTTCAGGTCTCGACGGCGGTACCACGGCGGATTTTGTTCTCCGACCTCGATGAACTCGCCTGCGATGTCAAGAACTTCAGGAAAGAGGTGAAACAAATCGTGTACGGTTACAACCACGGGAACTGAGCAGTCTTCCGGGATAAGGTGCGCCTGTTCTTGATCTGTGACGTGAAGTATTGAGTACTCGTGGTCTTTTTTCAACAGTTTACGGACCCTTCGAGGATGACCAAACCAGCGTTGGTACAGTCTGAAGAACGGCGTCGACCTTTGTCGAACGGCGTATTCGCTGGTTTTGGAAGAACGCCACCCGTCTATTTCGCCTCCTTGAAGCGATAGTGCGAGGCTGTGATGTGCCCCCCCGATTCCTGAATTTGGACCCAATGCGCCGCCTCGAACCAGCAACACGTCTTTGGCCATACACCCTCGAGGCGGATAGACCTCTTGAAATGTGAGATTCATCGTAGCCAATTCTGCGGATTTGCAGTTCGCGTTGAACAGTGTGAAAATTAAATTAAGTAGGTGAACGATTTCGAACAGCAAGAGGCAATTCAATGACAACACCACCACTCAAAATTTCTCGTGAAGATTATAATGCAATTCGAACATCCATTGAAGCCACTATCACCCATGGGGGTGAAATTCGTAGCATTCTTGAAGCACAGAATGAGCGAAACCCAGACAATGATTTGCATTGTGAAGTCCGAAGGGCAGAAGAAGCGCTTCACGTATTCGGGTCCCGTTGGACAATCGAAATTCTCTCTGCATTGTACATAGCTGGACCACGTCGGTTCAACCAAATGAAGACATTGTTAGAAGGGATTTCTTCAAGAACACTCTCTGACAAATTGCGCTATTTGGTAGAGGAAGGACTGGTTTCTCGTCAAGTCGCAGACGGTCCGCCGATCAGAGTATCCTACCTCTTGACAGAACATGGACGCACGTGTGGACGATTATTATCACCGCTTGTCGCTCATTTAAAATTCCACTTCAATTCGGTTCTTGCAGAAGATTAGGTTTGAAACATGATTCATCAAAGGGATGGATTAAGAAAGGTGAACTACCATCGTCATCTATGCCTCTGCTTGCTCAATGGGTCCGACAGCGCCCTTGGCTTTCAGCAGGAATCGCCGGTGCGGCCAGTGGCGTAGCGGGTCTTGCTGGAGGTGTCGCAGCGGCTGCAAGTGCTGTGGGCGTATTGGCTTCTGGTAGTGTATCAACGAAAGCGAGTCCCTACGAGCACCCGCTACGAATTCGGATTCTTTCTACGCTAGAGCGTCACCCTGGTTTATGTTACAGAGAACTGCAATCGACACTGAATGCTGCCAATGGAACTCTTCGCCATCATTTGGATGTGCTGCGCACAAATCGAAGCGTTACGGTCCTTCCCGTGAACGGACGAACGTGCTATTTTGCGGGTGCGCCAACACAAGTCGAAATCCTTCGAGGGATTTCGGTCACCGAAGAACGAGCTGCTACTGCGTTACCAATTGGACTTTCACTGGTCCAGCGGCTCATCATCGAAGACATTCAGACTGAAGGAGTTCCACGATCACAGGCCGCATTAGCACGCCGCATTGGCCGTTCCAGAGCAAGCGTTCACTCTGCGGTGAAAGTACTCCGACGGCGAGGGATTCTTCGAGAGAATCGCATTGAAATGATGCCCCACATCGACATGGACATTCAATGGCATGGAACCAAAGGCGTCGATTATGAGTGGCGCGATGAGCGACGAGCGTAAGTGTATTTTTCGCCGCTTGAGCGGCAATTAATACATAGTGTTCAAAGACCCTAGCCCAAGTCCCAGCCTGAAGATCATGTTCAGTGTACGATTAGCAGAGGTGCCCCTGCCGACCAGTGACCGAGAACACGACCATCTCGTTGACTGGTTTATCGAGACCTTGAGTTTGGTTCGCAAGCGCGGGGAAGCGACTGCTGATGAAGGAAGAGCGAGTCCTGTTCATCGCTTGTTACGCGATTATTTGTTTGCACAACCGGAGATCAGTTGGGATGCACAAATGCTTGCCGATGAATTAGCACTAACACCAGCTTCACTTAACCACCACCTCACCCGACTTGTTGAAGCAGGAATCATCGGTTTTTCAAACGAAGGAAGGGGATGGAGGCGGTACTATCTTCGAGGCGGTTCGCTGACCAATGCTGTTGAGTTCTTCACGTTGCAGTGTCAGACCATCATCAATCAGAGGATGAAGATGCTTGACAAATTGTGGAACCGAGAGCAACCAGAAACCGCTGTCGTGACCGTTCCGAGTGATGCTCTCGCCTTGAACATCGGAATCGTCGACCATCGACCGCTCTTATCCGACAGTAAAGAAAGTCCACTTTCGCAGTGGATGGGTGACTTTGGTCTGCTTGGTGAACGACCCGGTAAAGAAGCGTATGCTGGGTCAGTGTCCGTCCGCTTGTTTGAAACACTCTTGAACCGAAACGAACCTTTGTCGCTTGATGAAGCCGGCGAGATGCTCGATGAACCAAAGCCCCGTATTGGACGAATACTGGAACGGTTCAGGGCGACTGGAATGGTGCAGAGGGTTCCCCGCATTGACCGTTTGAACATCGCTCTTTGGACTGCAATGACGACACAACACCAACGCCGAGGAGAAGATTGGATGCTAAAAAAAGGTGGTTTCCAACGCATACTCTCTACACAACAACAATCCTCGTTGTTGGCCCAGATGAAAAAAGGTGTGCTCCAAGTTGGCGACGTTGAGCAAGCGATGAGCTCGGTATCGGCTGATGAACAAATGTTACTGCTGAATTTACTTGGAGGGCGACTTCCTTTGGGCCATCGCATGGTTGGAAATTCGAGTGCAGACGTCACAAGAGAAGTCGCTTCACGACTCGACCGCGTTCTTCGTCGGATGCGGCGGGTTGCAGAATTATTGGAACAGGCCATGGAAGCGTAATTCACATCTTTGAAACCATTTCAACCGAGGTATTGACATGAGCGAGCACATCGAAACAAAACCAGGCGAGTGGGACGGTGAACGCCGACCGCTCTTTCTCGCTCCAATGGCTGGCGTTTCAGACCTGCCGTTCAGATTGGTAGCCAAAGCGTGCGGAGCGGATGTGACCATCACTGAATTCACCAACAGCACGGCATTGACCCGTGAGGCGGCGATGTCATGGCGGAAAATGGAATCTCATGAAACCGAAGTTCCTTTCATCCCTCAGATTTTTGGAGGAGACCCTGGCGACATGGCTACGGCGGCTGAGATGCTTGCACCTACTGCAGACATTATCGATTTGAACTTCGGCTGTCCAGCCCCAAAAGTCACCAAAATTTGTGCTGGTGCTGCCTTGATGGGCCAACCTGACAACTTGGTGTCCATGGTTGATGGAATCATTGAGCGTGTCGACGTACCGGTCACTGCTAAAATGCGATTAGGAACTGGTCAGGGCGCCAACAATGCGATTGACATTTGTCGAGAACTCGAGCAAATTGGTACCGCTCGTTTGTGCGTCCACGGCCGAACCCTGAAACAGCGGTATTCAGGAGAAGCAGACTGGACTGAACTGAGAAAGATCGTCGACGCAGTAGAAACACCGGTTATTGCAAACGGAGACGTGGTAGATGCCAACAGTGCCAAACTTTGCCTCGAAACGACTGGAGCAGCCGGCTTGATGATTGGAAGAGGAGCCATCGGACGACCCTCAATCTTCGGTGAACTCAAGGTTGGACTGGGATGGATGGAAGAAAACGAACTCCCTTGGATTCAAGAGTTGGGAGATGCGTGGTATGAACGCTCCACAGTTGGCCAGTTATTTGCGTCTCGGAAATGGTGTTGGGACAAGTATATCCAATTCTCACAGCAAACCGTCGGGTTGCAACCGCGATGGATGAAACGGCATGCTGTTGCATTCACCAAAGGTTTGCCGGGTGCAAAGAAAGTACGCCACATGATGCATGGAGCCCCGACACCTGAAATGTTCGCAGATGCGATTTCAAACTATCTTTCAGCGAAACCAACTGAATGAGTGAATCAACATCACGTGGTTCGCCAAACTCGGTTGGTGAACGAAACTGAACCGTCTCAGAAGGTAGATTGCCATTCTTCGACATCTTGGGCTGCGGCCCAATCTTCGTCGGTTGTAGCGCCACGCGCTTTGAGAACTTCTCGTGCGAGTAACCAGTAGATGAGAGCAAGAGAACGGCGTCCCTTGTTGTTTGCAGGAAGCGCAACATCAACGTTACGAAGGTTGTTATTTGCATCGACAATTCCAACGATTGGCAAGCCAGAGTTGACTGCTTCGCGAAGTGCTTGTTGGTCTGCGGCTGGGTCAGTGACGAAAAGGACGTCAGGTTCGACGTAGGAGCGGAGCACAGGGTTGGTGAGCGAGCCAGGGATAAAACGGCCTACTGCTGCATTTGCGCCAATTGCTTCTGCAAAAAGACGGGCTGGTCGTTGGCCGTATTGACGAGCTGAAACGACCATGATTCGTGGTGCATCGTACTTGTTAAGGAATGCAGCAATCGAACGAATTCGTTGATCGGTGATGTTGACATTGAGCAAATACAAACCGTCTTCGCGAACACGGTCGATGAATCGTGCCATGTCAGCACTCTTTTGTTGAGTACCGATGTTCACGGCGTTCTCTTCGTATTGTTCAAAGGGCAGGAGTAAGTTCATTTCCTCGGACATAGGGATTCCTCAGCATTCGACCGACTTGAACCCTCTATTAAACCGCTTCGCAGGGAGGTAACGATATTCATGAACGGAACTCGGCTCAAAATGGGCATGCCGTGGAAGAACATAAGACGGAGACGGGCTTGCTGAATGTATGGCGGACACTGAGAAGGGAATGGTGGACCTCGCCCCTCAGCATCCCAATGCCTCTCAATCCGAAGGCGGATTTTGGCGGGATGAAGCGGGAGCGGCCCTTTCAGTGAGTGCCAGTGACCTCGAGCGCCACGAATATTGTCCGATGTCGTGGTCGTTGTCCCGTCAGGGTAATTCTGGACAGGGTGAAGCAATCAAAGCAGGCGTCCAAAGGCACGCCAAAATTCATCAAAGCATGAAGGAGTTCAATCAAGCACAAGTAGAAGCGCAGCGGAGTGTTACGATTTGGACATGGTGGTTTTCAGTCATCATTGCCTTCTGTATCGACGCTGTGGCATTCCAATTCATTGACGAAGTTGTGACCCCTTTGGTCATGGCAAGATACCTCGCTCTGTGGGCACTCACCACACTGCTTGTTGGAATGTTCACCATTTCATTCCCTTGGCGGTCGTGGATTGGTATGACTGAAACCGTGAATCGAAGACAGGCTCAGTTGATTAAACGGAATGAGGGGATAGAGTCAACATGGCAGCCGAAAGGATTCATCGGTGGATGGTTTGAGGCTGGACGAATTGAAGCAAGCCTGCTGTGTGCTTCCATCGTTCTTGGTCTGCATGCCATCGCATTGAGGGGTGCCCAAGACCGAAATCAAGCGACGTTCATCCTGTTTATCACTGCAATGACTTGGACATTGGCTGCTTCTTGGCAGTTGCAACGCGTCCTTCTTTCGAACACTGAACTCCAATCGATCAGCCAGCGAGTCGATATGGAAGAGAGTGATGAATTGGCGTATTCAGACGATGACGAATCGTCA
>TARA_B100001093_G_scaffold343962_2_pt1 | contig 30122 bp, 24 predicted proteins | sample TARA_B100001093 | Tara Oceans TARA_B100001093 (sample SAMEA2623116) | marine metagenome | biome: marine biome (ENVO:00000447); feature: surface water layer (ENVO:00002042); material: "saline water (ENVO:00002010), including plankton (ENVO:xxxxxxxx)" | depth 5 m | reverse complement strand
CCGCCGCCACTGCCATAAGTATTAGGATTACTAGAACCACCTGGACCTACCACAGTAAGAACTATATTTGGGTAAGTTGAAGCACCGCCACCGTCTGATTGATTATATCCATTATTTCCTTTACCACCTTCATTTCCTGCACTACCACCACTACCAGGCGAAGTACCACAATAACTACATGTAGCACCTGCTCCACCGCCACCTTCACCGCCGCCGCCACCGCCGCCACCAGCATAATATCCTACACCACCATTACCACCTTTAGATGCAGTTCCAGATTGTGGATCTGAACCAGTATTACCTGATGGCCATCCGTAACTAGTATCTCCTGACCAATATCCTCTTCTTCCCCATTGATTCTCTTGATATTTATCATTTGCATTACCACCAGAACCACCTTGATTATTAGAGTTACCATGATCACGACCTCTAGAACCAGCACCACCGCCGCCACCTGCAACAATTAAAATTTGAGCATCAGTAGCAGAACTTATTGCTTCATTACTATTCACTACACGTACTATGGTTCCACCACCACCTCCTGCACCTCTATATTCTCTTTGATAACCGTAACCAGATTGACTAGAATTTCTACCACCATAATCACGGGTATTATAATTACTGTTACCACCGTCAGCAAAACTCAGTGTAGCAGATATCTCGAATCCACCCCAACCACCTCCACCATCATTTAAGAAATTGCCAGCATTACTACTAGTAAAAGCAAAAGCAGGTAGTCCATTATCACCAATACAAAGACCAATCTCAGTTCCTGCTGTTAACTGCATACTACATTCAACTTTACCACCTCTACCATATCTCGGTATACCACCATTCTGATTATCACCATTAGCAGCAATACCCATACCACCATCTGCACCCCATACCTCAAAATTATATCTTGCAGTTTTTGGTACTACCCATATATGTTCTGTCCTCTTAGTATGAGATACGTTATCAAAACTTGTAGAATATCCTACTTCATTACCACCACCACCTGAACCTGATGCAGGTGCTACTCCAAAACCTAATTTGTCTCCCGTATATATTGGCATGATTAGTATTGTGGTTGAGTACCTATGCGAAAAATATCAGCATCGCTATCATATGTAGTGGATATATCAGCCAAACTAGATGGGAATGATCTATAGTTATATCCTGTAGGAGCTCCCCATATAATTCTTACCACACCCATGCCACCAGCACCCCATATATCACTACCATGACCTCCACCTGCACCACCACCTGGAAATCCACCATCTGGTCCTCTATATTGAGTACCACCAGTTACTGTTTGATAATTATTTTTCCATTTATTATATCCAGTCATACCTCCTCTAGCTCCATCTAAGTTGTGATAACTAACAGCTCTACTGGTATATCCAGCAAGCCCAGTTCCATAAGCAGTTGATCCACCCTTTCCTGCAAAATCTGTATAATCAGTACCATCAGGACTTCCATTATTATTGCTATCACCTCTGGATCCAGAAGTACCTTCTCCATATATTCCAGTACCGCCGCCAGCACCAGAGTAGTAGTTACTAGCACCGTTAGCACCTGCTCCACCGCCACCGCCACCGCCATGACCAGCAGCACCACCACATCCACTATATCCAGCATTTGATGGAAAACCACTGAGTCTCTTTCCATTCCCTTGATATCCACCTGCTCCACCGCCACCTTGACGGCATCCACTATATTGATTTCCATTACCACCATCTCCACCGCCGTCAGAACTTGATTGATCATAAGTTCCACCTAAACCAAAGTTTGTATCGGTGTAGTTATTATCAGGACACTGTGATCCACTATTATAAACACCCCATCCACCACCAGCAATTGCATAATCAGTACCAGCACCACCACCACCAGCAACAGAACTAAAGGTCATGTTAGTTGCAGACCAAGTGTTGTTTCCCGAAGCGTCCGTGGCACTACCTGTTAAACCATCCCAAAGAGCAAGTGTTCCTGAAATGTTAGTTAAACCTCCGTCTATACTAGGAGGGGTAAAGTTGCTTGTATAAACTCGATTAGAGTTAATTCTAAACCCCCTATACTCACAATTAAAGCCGCCATAGGTAGTATCTTGCCCCCATAGAGTATTTTGATTGTCGGGAGACGTACTAATTTGACCAGTACCAGACGTTCCTATGAGAGTCCCATCTTTAAAAATTGTCACTGAACCATCACCATTTGCAACAAACGCAAGGTGAGCCCAACTTCCAGTGCTTCCGAAAGAAGTGCTAGTATTATACATCCCACCCGAAAAGAATGCTAAGTTGCCGCTATCTGCTCCCATAAATAGTCGCCCACTCCCACCTGGATGTTGGTCTACAATCCAACATTGACCAGAAGGCGATGTCAACGGTCTGCACCACACTTCTACGGTATACTGCAAATAAGCATTGGATGGAAAAAGGTTAGCACCTAAATTTACATAACTATTACCAGTGGTATTGTCGGGTGTAGCTTTATAGTAATTCACTCCACTACTACCAACAGGATAAACAGTAATTTTACTATCAGTTCCTTTTGGTGATCTAGAACTAACATCCTGTGCTCTCATAAATCCACCACATCCAACTTGAACTACTATCGTTTGTCCTGATGTTACTGCAATATTATTTTTATATGCTAAAGAACCTCCACCGCCGCCACCACCATCATGTCTTGCCATACCTCCTCCACCAGCACCAATACTGAGAACACTAATACTTGTTACTCCTTCAGGTACATACCAATTATATTTGGTTACTTTTCCTACTCCATCAGCAGTTTCACCTATATTATAACCATCAGCATGAAAGACTGCTTCTCCTATTGCAGTTGCTTTTGGTTGTTTAGGGCATAAATATAATTTTCCATGAGATTCACGATGCGGATAAGAATTATCTTCATTCCTCCTACATCTAGAATTCATATCTAAACCACAAAGACTATCACCATATCCACTAGTTCCATCACCATAAATTCTAGAAGATTCTACAGTTACTCTTGTTGGATCAACATATGACTGTGCTCCATAGTTATAAATGGTATTATATTGGTTCTCTTGCCATGCAGCACCACCCCAATATCCTCCTCCACCACCACCTTCCAAACGACCACCTGCTCCACCACCAAATCCACCAATTGCACCATGACTACTAGAATTAGGATCTCTATTCCGATTATTATATCTTGTATTATAATTACTAGCTTCCCAGTGTATTCCACCTAATCCAGATTTATTACTTATCTTATTAGACGAATCTAATATTGGCATCCCAGATCTTGCTTCTTGACCTGCAGTAGATCCATAGTTATTATACCAAGGAGCATCTGCACCTGCACCACCTGAAACATTAACAGTAGAATAAGGAGTATACTTAAAACTTCCACCAAATCCACCCCTACCAAAAATATCATATCCCCAATTATTTCCAGAATTTATAGCACCTAATATCCAGTCAGTAGCACCAGTACTTGTTTGATCTCTTGCAGGTGTATCTTCACTATTCCAACTATTCCAGTTTGCTCCATTACCACCTGAAGCAACTAAAAGACATGTAACAGAAGCACTTTCAATATAACTATTAGTTAATGTTGTTTCAGATTCACTTCCATCTAACTCAATCAAATACGTTCCTCCACCTCCTCCACCACCTGAATTTACAGAATCTCTAACCTCTCCACCTTTCTGACCTACAAGAATACCTATCCATCTACCACCGACTAAATCAACTTCTCCCTTAAGATACCAAGGTGATCCACCCTTACATCGTCCTGAATTCCAATCAGGAGATTGTCCCCCAAATGCACCTCTAATCTCAAAGGCATATGCTCCACTCTTAGGTGTTCTTATAAAAATAAATCCACCATCAGTATAGGTAGTACTAGGATCCGTGTAAGTAAAATAATGATTTCCAGTCCAAAATTTTTGATCCTTATATTCATTCTGCATCATGGTATTACTAGGACCAGCATTACCATATGCACCAGCATTAGTAAAAACCATGCCAGCATTATTGTAGATATTTAATCCACCACCTCCTCCCGTAGAAGGTGCTACTCCAAATCCAAGTTTATCTCCCGTATAGATGGGTGACATAAGAAAACCCCCTATCTATATGTTATGTGCTCTGTGCATAACCACCATTCTTAGTGGCATATACTTGGTAACTAGATGCTGTTGTATTTGTACCGCCTGTATAATGAACAAAGTAAGAAACAAAGTCTCTCTGTCCACCAGTTTCCGTTAATGTCATTGTGGTTCCAGAACCAGTTAAGACACTTGTTGTTATTCCTGCTACTAATGCACCGTCCTCATATCCTCTAACAGTAACGTTAGTTCCGATACCAGCAGCAGTTGTACTATTACCCATAGCAGTTGTACCCTGCGTATAGATAACTGTTATAGTTGATCCGTTTGATTGTCCAGTATCTGCTGGCATATTCTTAAACGAAACAATACCAACATCAGCAACACAAGTATGAGTGTATATTGTTGCAGCATTAACATCCAGTTCTAACACAAGTGCTGCACCATCTAAGTACGTGACACCTGCACCGACAGTCTCAGTAATACCTGCTACTTTCTGTCCTGAATTAAATGCCCATGTTCCCGTATCTCTTTCCCATGTTATATTCTTATTTCCATCGTTACCACCATATACTTCTATACCACAACCATCTGCTGTAGTATTACTTGCAGGGTATGTAGATCCAATACCAACTGTCTTGTCTTTTACGTCAAGTACATCAGTGTGGATAATTGTTTGTGTGCCGTCTACTTGGAGGTTACCTGATAAGGTGAGGTTAGTACCGTTACAATTAGTTCCTAACTCGGAAACACCAGCAACTGCTCCATCAAAAGAAGATGCTGTTATAACTCCTGCAGAAACTGCTCCATATGGAAAACTTGGGGCACCGTATCCAGCTTTATCAGTAAGACTATTTGCTCTAACTCTTGACATTTGGGTTCACTCTCCCCCGATTATTATTTCTTTATTTATTTAGGTCAATTGATATTCCGTTAATACATTCTTTGAAGTCCATATACGGTAGGAGTGTTACCACCAAGTCCTGTATACTCATCAGTCTTATTAACTCCCTGATTTGGAAATTCTCTCGTCATACTATTGATAGTACCCCATACAATTCTTACTATACCATTTCCACCTGCACCTGCAGGAGAACCACTATTACCTCCACCACCTCCACCACCAGGAAATCCACCATCTGGTCTTCTTGAACCTGCACCTTGTGTATAATTACCCCTACTGTAACCTTGATTTAAATCAACACCACCATTATCAAGTGCAGCTATTTGAGAGTTAGGTTGATCATTAGTATATCCTCTTAACCCAGTATACTGATTATATGAAGTTACAGTAAGTCCATTTGTTTCTGTTGTCCAAGGATCATATGATCCACCCCTTCCACAATAACTAAATGAATTAGGTGGGGTACCGATATTATCAGCACCAAGACCATCGGTTGCTGTACCATATATTCCAGTACCGCCGCCACCGCCAACATAATAATTACTAGAACCATTCGCAGAACCACCTCCACCGCCGCCGCCGCCAGTTCCTGAAGTACTATTTTGTCCAGAATATGATACATTACCAGGAGTTCCGTTGGAACTAAGTCCTCCACCATTATATCCACCTGCTCCACCACCACCTTGACGGCATCCACTTTGAGAATATCCAGAACCACCACATCCACCACCATCACCTGTAACATTACCTGCTAAGCTTCCATTGCTTATATACCCACCTTGAGTTTTATCGGCACGTGCTCCACCCTTAGCAAAGCATAGCACAGCACCACCATAATCAATCTTACTATCTTCTCCCGCCATTCCATAATTACCACCCCAATTTTGCTCAAATCCACCTCCACCAACTATAACAGTAACTGTTTCACCTGGTGTGACTGCAATATTATTTTTATATGCTAATGATCCACCACTACCTGATGAACCATCATGCTCTGGTTGACCACCACCGCCCCCACCAACACATACAACAGAGATAGATGTTACTCCATCAGGAACAGTCCAGTTATATGTTGTAGTATAGTTCCAAGTGGTTGTTGGATCGGCTCCATTATCCGCATGAAAAACCGCCTCTCCTGGTTCAGCACCACCACCGCCACCAGCACTTTTTAAAAATAAACCAGTACCAACTCTTGATAATATCGGCATATTTAATACGTCCTGAAATCGTTATTTGATTGTCCTAAGACTTGATAATTAACTGTTGTTGATGCAGACCCAACTGTATTGATTCCAACAAAGTTAAAAATATCATATGCTTCTGTCGATGATGCACCAACAGTACCACCACTCCAACGAATTGTTTTAGTAACACCATTTAACTTAATGACATTGCATGTTTGTCCTATTCCTGTCTGCTGAACAAACACACTGAATGTTAATGTGTGATCATCAAAGTCACTGGTCGTAGGAATATTATTAACCTCAAGTGTAATATCTCCTGTAGGGTTAGTTGTAAATCCAATATTAGATGATGAAGTATCATAATTTAATGTAACAGTATTACCACCAACTCTCTTAACTTTCTCAGAAACATTCTCAAATCTAGTCTCTGTTGGTTTTAATGTACCAGCATTTACAGTAGTACCAGTAATATCAGTACTTGTAATATTAGTCGCAGTTATGATACCAGTATTAAGAGGGATATTAAACTCAAATGCTCCCTTCGTATTATTATATGTTAATGTCTTATCTGTTGTTCCGAAAACCTGAATACCTGCACCATCTGCTAATGCATTTGTAGGTGTTGCTGTAGAACCAATACCAACTAATTTGTCCTTTATATTTAACTGTTCCGTATCAATTGTGGTCATCGTACCAGCAACTGAAAGTCTACCATTAACTGTCAGATTCGTTACGATACCAGCCTGTGCGATTATAGTACCACTAAGAGTTAGACCACCACCAGATATCTGAGTGTCACCAGCAATTGTTGGACCTGCCGTTCCAGTTCTATTCTTTATGGTATCAACATTTAGAGATGACATTTTTTATTACTTTTTAGGTATTTATGTTGTTAATAACTATACATCAGCAGTGTTATTATTTGGGAAGGATCTATTATAACCCCAAATAATTCTTATTGCACCATGTCCACCACCACCAATTTCACTACCACCATTTCCACCGCCACCGATGTATGCATTATAAGTTGTGCCAGGTGTTACTGGAATATTATTCTTCCAGCATAATCCTCCTCCACCACCTGATCGTGTTCCATATTGCCCAGTAGTACCTCCACCTCCACCATAGGTTTCAGATCCATTATGGCTTACTGCATCTCCTCCACCAGATCCACCTTTTGACCAATCTGTTGCATCAGCACCTTTACCCGTTAATCCTACTCCACCACCACCTCTAATCTTACCTGCACTATCACCATTCTGATGTCCAGTATATGATCCACCACCAGCACCAGAACCACTACCTGTCACATAAGTATTAGCAAACATATCAGATCCACCAGCACCAGTTTGTCCATTACCACTATATCCTGCAGCACCACCGCCACCTGCTCCATAAGAAGATGAAGCACCAGAACCACCAGTATAATTTTGATCACCACCACTAGATGATCCACCAGCACCGTTATTACCATTACCAGTAAGACCACCACCAGCAGAAAGAGTTACACCACCAAAAGTAATATTAGTATTTCCTGTAGAATTAGTCCATCCACCTCCAGCACCAACACATACAACACATACAGACGTAACACCTGCAGGACATGTCCATGTAGTATTATTTCCTGCACTATTTAATAATGCTTGTCCAGATGGCGGTGGTGAAAAATCAAGATTTAAAGCTGCTGCTAAAGCAGTCTGTCTCGAAGTAGATCCATAAGTCCAAGACATACCCCTAGATTGTGTGGGCAAACCTGTAAGGTCATCAATTCTCCATGTAAAAGACTCAACCTCATTACTATTCTTACCACAAAGACTTGGCTTAGTCTCCCATCCACCAGAAGGATTTAAACCACTAGGATAGCAAATATTAGAACTCCTACATCCAGCAGTGAACATCTGGAAAACATAACCATTATATTGACTTACCCCAAGGTTTAACTGAGTATCCGTTGCTTCCTGTAAAGCATTAGATCCATTTTCAGTAGCAGAAGTAAGGGGAACTGCACCTCGATACACAAACATATGCATATCCTCATTAGATCCCACCTGACCTGTGTATACAACATCATTTTCTGAACCATCTGCTACTTTATAATGTATTCGCTGATCAACAGCAGCATGTTGAGATTTTGACGCAACCAGAGTAAATCCACTTGGAATATTACCAGTGATACTAGAAGTAACATCAGGACCATATTCCATAATAATCAATAAATCACCTTGCTGTATTCCATTAGGTGCTCTTACTTGTGCAGTACTATTATCTGTCCTGAAAGTATGATATATCAAATCAAATCTTCCATTAAATGTACTCGATATTGGATAATGAGCACCTACATTTGTACCATCAAAATCTGTTCCATATTTTATATACACTAATCCACCACCACCTGATCCACCATAATTACCGCCGTTCCATCTACCCATAGCACCTCCTCCACCGAAGGAACCACCACCTCCTCCACCACCTTGTTGACCTGATCCTTGACCACCAGTTCCACCATTACTACTACCGTAGTTACCACCAGCACCACCTTGAGCACTATCCTTTGCTTCCCCATAATTACCACCATAGACTCCACCATAACCTCCCATTGTTCCACCACCAGATCCATCACGATTTTGAGGTTGAGTTATGTGACTACCATCAGTAGCTCCTCCACCTCCACCAAATGCTCTTTGACTATAACCACTTATTGCTAAATCTCCTCCAGGTCCACCATCACCACCTACATAATTATCCGATCCACCACCACCGCCTCCACCAGCGTACATACTTCCTGCTCCACCATGTCCAGCAATACCATTATCTGTACCAAAACCACCGCCACCACCAGCACCATTTGTTCCTATTGAATTTGATTGTACTTGATTAAAATTCCAACTACCGATAGGATCATTTGCACCTGGTTGCCCAAATCCACCAGTACCGTTTATATCTCCACCTGATCCTGTTCCACCAGAAGTAGTTCCAGTCTGAGTAGCATTACCAGCAGCACCACCATAACCACCAGTTGCAGTTATTGTTTGACCTGGACCTTCAAATCTACTAGTACCACCTTGAGAACCAGTAGTACCAGCACCTCCACCAATACCAACATCTAATACATAAGCAGTTCCTGGTACTAGATTATCATAAAACTTCATGGCAGCACCACCACCGCCACCACCAGCACCACTTGATGCACCACCGCCGCCACCTATGACAACAACTCTAGCTGCGGTTACACCAGCAGGAGCAGTCCAAGTTTGACCTCCTCCTCCAATGATTATTGCCTCACCATCAGGAATAGCACCACCGCCAGAAGAAGCATTAGCTTGTCTCCTTAGTGCAGCGACTCTTGATCCATAAGTCGAACTTACGTTAGCTCTATTCAGAAGTGGTGACATTAAGCATATCCTCCGTTAACTGCACCTAGTAAATAATAATTAGTACATGTAGCAGCAGACCCTACTGTATTGATTCCTGTAAAACTATAAACATCCATTCCACTTGATGTAGTCAATCCTGATATTGCAGAAGCAAGAGATCCACCTGCCCAACGTATAGGAGCACTATAACCATTTAAGTTAACTGCAGTACATGATCTTGCTGTTCCTGCCTGTACGATAGCAAGAGAGAAAGAAATAGCATTATTATCAAAATCAGAAGTCTCAGGAATACTCTCTATATTAAGAGTAATATCACCTGTTGAACCAGTTACAACTGCCATATTACCATTAGTATTATATGATAACCCAACTGTATTACCTGATGCTTGTACTAATTTTTCACATGCTGCTACAATTCTAGTTTCATCAGTGGTAATAGGGACATTAAACTCAAATCCTTTCTTGGTATTATTATATGTTAATTTCTTATGAGTAGTACCATATATTTCTATACCTGCTCCATCTGCTGTCGTATCTGTAGGACTAGCAGTAGAAGAAATACCAATCGTTTTATCCTTTACATTAAAATCATCATAGTTAATAATAGTCTGCGTTCCCTGAACTATTATATTACCAGGAAAAGTAGTGGTATCACTAGCAGAACCCATTGTAGTTGCAGTTAGAATACCAGAAACTACAGCACCTTCGGTAAAGTTCGCACCCTTTGGAAAAGTAGGAGAACCTGTACCGTCCTTATTATAAATGTTATCAACTTGTAACTGCGACATTTTTCGTACTTTTTAGATATTTATGCAATGGCATAATATATGTATGTTTCATTTGCGTTATTGATAGTATTACCACTCTCAATCCTAAATCCACTATCAGTCCTCTTAATCCAAGGAGTACTACTTATTTGTTGATGCGAAGTATTATCTAACCTCATATGAGGAGTAGCGGCATTTGAGAATGGGTTATCAGAACTTGCTGTCATAGCACCTCCCGTATAACTAACTGTACCTGGAGTCACTGCTGCTGTAAGAGGATCTGTAGTACTCTGTAAGAATAATAATTTAGTATCAGCAGTTTGGTCTAATGGTGCTATTGGAGGTGTAAAATCGGATGTATATATGCATGAACTTCTTACACGGAAGTTTGATAACTGTCCATTAAGTGCATAACCACCACCACTTTGCCTTCTACCAATCCAACAATCATCATTACTATCACAATTTCTATCATGATTTCCAGTTCCTTCATGAGTTCCATCAACGAATATTTTCAATCGAGGTCCATTTGTTCCATCAGAAGGTGGTCTTGTTATAGCAATATGATGCCACTGTCCATCATTTATTGTTGATGAACTTGTAGTATAATCATCATTATTACTAATCTGCTCATTAACTTCTATCTTTCCATCATTGCTACCCGTGCTACCATTATTACCAACACATATTCTAAATCCAGTATTACTTCCAGCATTAAACATAATCCAACCAGCACTTGCAGTTGTCTTAATCCAGAACTCAATTGTATATGCACCTGTTCCAAGGAAAAAAGAACCACCACCATTCTGATGTCCTAGTATCTTTAACATATCGCCAGTTGATGAAACAAAATTAGTACTACCACTAGTAGCAGTAGTTTGTTGAGCAATACCTCTTGCAGTATCAAAACAATACCAACCTAATGTAGAAGATGTTGCTTGACTAGAAGTTATTTGTTTTATAATTACCGCACGAACACCACTAGTAAATCCACAATCAATATTTTGAGGATCACCATTTGCTAATGTATCATATTTTCCAACCTTACTAATACCAGGACAAGTCGCAAATAAATATGCAACGTTTTCATAATTATTACCTGCAGTATCACCCATTGTAAAATTAGTTGCTGTATGAGGAACAGTACCATCACCCCAAAGATTAGAACCAGTACTGATTTGAGTACTTGCTGTTAATCCATATTGTGTAACTGGCATATCTTTATGATATACAAACATTCCTTCCATATTAGTATCAAGTCTACGATACCATATCATTTCAGGAACTACTCCCAAATTGTGCGGATATGGTTGATTAGCATTACCATTTGAGTAGAAATAACAAGTATCAAAGAATCCTTTTGCTCTTCTCCAATTCCATATTATATCATTACTACCTAAATTATTACCACCACAATTTCCACCATTAAGGAGCCACTTAGTATTTGAAGTATCAGTACCTTGTACGTTTCCATCCAAATCCCACTTTGTTTGGTAAACAGTGTCTCCAGTACGACCATTACTAGAAGTACCACTTACTCTAGAGAAAGTCTCTCTTGCACCACCACTAGTATCATAGGACTGTAAGGTGAAACCCATATCAGGTGCAAATCCATAAGATTTTACTGCTGTGTTAGTACCTTGGTTTGATGGTTGATCTGCTGTATTTGTAGATGGGAATGATCTTCCAGTACCCCATATAATACGTACTGCACCAGCAGCACCTAATGCAGATTGATTTGTACCATAATTAGTGGCAGCATTACCACCACCTCCACCACCATAGTTGCCACCAGGACCACCATAGACTCCACCACTATATCCACCACTAAAGGTTGGTACTGTTCCATTAGTACCAGCAGACCCACCAGATCCACCTTGCCCACCATACATGATTCCACCATAGTTATTATTGATTGCAGAATTAGAACCACTACTACCTTCACCCAATACACCTACTCCTCCACCACCAGCACCACCACCAGTTAAACCGTTGGCAGATCCTCTACCAGCTGAACCACCAGATTCGCTATTACCATTTGCAGAATATCCACCAGCTCCACCGCCTCCACCATATGTCTGATGAGCACCACCATTACCACCACCTTCACCAACAAAATCTCCACCACCTCCATTATTACCTTTTCCACCACCACCTTTAACAGTAGTCGCATTTATAAAATATGAGTCATTACCATCAGAACCTTGAATCTGTTGAGGACCATGATCACCAACTACTACAGTATATGTCTGACCTGGTGTTACTGGAATATTATTCTTCCATCCGAGTCCACCACCTCCACCTGCCTCAAAGTTACCACCACCGCCGCCTCCTCCACCACCACTACTAGAAGTTCCACCTCCACCAGCACCAATACATACTGCATGTACCTTTGTTACATTAGCAGGACATGTCCATTGATATGTTCCTGGTGTTAAATATGCCTGTTGTCCTGTTGCTTCTGTTACTTCTCCACCATCTGCAATCTGAGTTCCAAATCCATCATTATTACCACTACAAGTAGTACCACCTCTTCCAAGAGCAAATAAATCTATTGCTTTACGTTTAGTATCTTTAGGATTTCCCAATAATCCTTTACGGATAGCAACATAGATATATCTGTTGTTAGGATCAAGACTTTTACATCTAAATCCTCTTGCCTTAAATCTAATTTGATTACTACTACCACCACTTTCTGCATCATTACCATTTACTCGAAGAAATCTGGAATAAGTACCCACACCTCTCTTATCATCCCAAATATACCAATTTCCTGTTAATTGACCATAACTAGTAGTATCACAAATCCGTTTCGTCATGATCCACTGTGGTTCCCATCCGAGATCATTATATCCACTATTTCCTCCACTTATTGGAGAAACTCCAGAACCATCTGTATCAAAATATCCACAACGAATCATACCATCTTCACTCTCATCATGAGCAAAAATATAAGCTATATACTTTTCTCCATTATTATTCGTTCCAAAATAACCTTCACCACCTGATGATTCATAATTATTCCAGTTTGATGTTACATGGAATTGATTTGTCTTATTAGCAGGACCACCTAAACTTGGATAATTGTCAGCAGGAGTATTTCCTGTCTCAAATTGAGTACTAAAAGCACTGTTCATCTGCAATACACCTTGACCAGGAATAGAAGCACGTTGTGCATTTTTATGAATAGCAACCCACCCAGTAGAACTCTGAGTTACGTTCTTTATCACAATAAATCCAGGAATATCATCTAATGTATGGTCAATATAACGAGATGTAGCACCATCCCCCGTATATTCTACGATATCCAGAAATTTAGAATTTTTAGCAAAACTCCAAGATGTATACTCTTCACCAGAATTATTTACACGAGAATCTCCACCAGTAGTAAATCCATCATTAGTAAATGCATAGATGTTGTTAGTATCATTAGTCTCTGCATTATTATTACTAACGTTCAACCACCTATCTTTACCTCGTAAAGTATCAACAAGACAATGATCCTGACCTGAAGTTCTTGATTTTATCCATACCATCCCACCTTTTTCAAGATATTTTACTCTAGTCTTCTTCGTAATTCCAGCACTTGCAGTTAAAATATCACCATCTGCACCTAATGGATCTGGAGACTTGCAACATACAAATTGAGTATTGACATTAGTACCATCAGCCCAATCAGCAAACGGTTTTGTTGGTACTGAAAAATTAGCATTATATCTAGAAATACCTGTTGTTACCCTAAAGTTTGATATTCTTCCTTGGAAATTATAACTAGCTGGATATGCTTTTTGCCCACCAATTGTAAAATCTGAATTATTAGATCCCCAATTAACTCCACTTCCTGCAGAATTATCTTGCTCAACACCATCTCTAAAAAATCTGTATGTTTGACTGCTATTAGCATATTTAACAGACAATGCATAATGATGCCATCCTGTACCTGCAGCAACACCTGTAGTCTCTGTTAAGAGGGTAGTACCACCATTACCCATCGTAATATAATACTTACCCTGATTAGTTCCATTAAGACCAATGAATAATCCAGCACTAGTATTACCAAGATCCATTACAGTCATGTACGGATCTCTCTCTACTCCTGGATTGCCACCTGCCTCAAATCTCTTTTCCCACCATTCTATTGTAAAACTCTTAGTATTCCCATAATCAAAGTAATTACTTGTATCAAAAGCAATAGAGTTGTTCAACCCAAACTCTACACTATAATATCCCTCACCTGTTCCAGTAAATGGAGAATCTGTTGATGCAACTGGTGTTCCATCCTTCTTTGTATATGAAGCACTATAACTTGAACCATAATAATTATAAGTTGAGAAGAAATCTTCTATATTATTATAGATTGCAGATCCAGGTGGAGCACTGTATGGTCTTCTACCAAATCCCTGTGCCCAATTTAATCTTGATAGAATAGGTGACATTTAAGCATAACCTCCGTTCACTGATCCAAGTACAATGTAATTTGCCGTTGTTGTCGCAGAACCAACAATATTGATTCCAGTAAAGTTATAAATGTCAGTTCCGTTTGTTGTTGTGACACCTGTTATTGCAGATGCTAATGATCCACCTGCCCATTTAATAGGAGCAGTATATCCATTAAGTTTCACTGATGTTACACTCCTTGCAGTACCAGTATTACTTACTATAACACTAAATGTCAAGGCATGATCAGCAAAGTCAGATGTAACTGGTATCTGATTTACATTTAAGGTTATATCACCAGTAGGAGTTGTTGTAAATCCAATATTACTTCCACCTGACTGATAAACCAATCCAACATTATTACCATTCTGTCTATTAACAAATTCTGATACTCCTCTAAATCTTGCTTCTTGAGGTTTTAGTGAATTAGTAATTAAATCAGAACTACTAAGTGTACCTGCAGTAACAATACCTGTAGTATTGATATTAGTGTTAATAGCAGAAGGGGTGTCTCCTGCAATAATAGTTCCACTAAGATTAGGTAGTTTTGCTGTTGGATTACCACTAAATTCATTATGTGCAGGTGCTTGTAATCTTACATAATGAGAATTGTTAGACTCACAATAAATATCAACTCTACCAGGACTAGCATCAGCACTTTTGATGCTTAATTGATCAGTAACTGTTGCAGCTGCACCAACAACTACACCATCAGGTAAATTGGGAGGTGTTCCAGTAGTTCTACCACGTAAATTAGTAACTCTTAAATCTGACATTAGTTTGCATCTCCTAGTTGTAGAACATCAATAATCATACTCTTACCAACACCAATCGTAACAGCAACTCCTGCTGCAATCTCAACTTCAGGTATTACAGACAAAATGTATGTTGTAGTTAATCCAGCATTACTAGTATCAATCATCAAATCTTCTTTCACAGTCGCACTTGATTCAAGATAAGTAAAAGGAGAAGCAGTACCATCCGCATAAGTAATAGGAGTTCCAATTCCACCTCCACCACCACCTTGGATGAAGACATCCATTGTGCCGCCATCGGCTTGCATCTTGAATGTATTACCTGCACCAATGAAGTTAAATGCAGTAACACTAGCACCTACAAGAGTTCCGTCTGACCTTACACCAACAGCAGTAGGAGGAACTACTGGAAGAGATGCACCAACAGAAAGACCGTGGAAAGATAATCCATTTACAGGAGCAGTACTAAATTCTATTTTAGTATTCTGTATAATATTATAATCTTCGCCTGGATTCTGTATAACACCACCAACACTTATGATAAGTTGTTCTGGTCTACTCGGATATGGTGTTATTGCAACACCACCAATCATCAAATCGAAAGTTTGTTGAACTCCATTGAAGTAACCAGATATATTATCAAGTTCTCTGATACCATTAACTGAGGATGACTCAAAACTAATCCATAGTGTGCCATTCCATACATAGGTAAATCCTGCAGTGGTATCAGTAAAAACCTGATTTAGCGTGGGATTATCTGGAAAATTGAGTGCCATTATTAACGCTTTTTAGATATTTATAGTAGCATGAATACTACTTGCTTTTCCTATTTATTCGTATTATAATCTAATGAATAATATAAAAAAATGAAAATACAAACAGAAACAGAAATTGGAATATACACTCTTGAGAATCATCAAGAATTAAATAATAAATTAAAAAAGATTATATCAGATTTTAGAAAAAAGTATCCAGAATCAGATAATAGTAATGTAAAAGCATGGCACAGTCATTTTGATACTCACTATAAAGAACCAAGATTTAAGATTCTAATTGATAGAATAATAGATATGAGTAGGAATTTTATAAAAGTAAAATGTGATTTATATCCACTAAATTTTTGGGTGATGGAATATGAAAAAGGAAATCATACAGTAAAACATAATCACTGGCCCGCAACTCTATCAGGTGTATACTACATAGATGTAGAAGAAAATAGTTCACCTATTATATTTGAGAATAATTTTACAGTTAAACCAAAAAATGGTATGTTATTATTATTTCCATCTATAGTAAATCACGAAGTACCTCCATCAAAAGGGAAGAGAATAGTCGCATCAATTAACCTAATATATACACCATGATCATACTTACAGGTAACGAAGGTTTTATAGGAAAAAAATTCCTAGAAAAATTATCGGGCAAAAATGTAATTAAAGTTGAAAAAAGGAACAGTTGGCATTTCCATAGCTTTGCTGAGTGGCATAAAGTAGAACTCATACTACATCAAGGTGCTATCTCTGATACAACATGCACTAATGTAAAAGCAATCAATCATTTTAACATAGAGTTTACTGAGTGGTTATTTGAAAAAGCAATACGATATCAAATCCCTATTAAGTATGCATCATCTGCATCTGTCTATGGTAATCAACAAGGAATCATAAACCCACTTAACTACTATGCAATATCTAAAGTTGTTAGTGACTATTGGATGCAGGATAATATAGATAAATTTAAGTTAGTACAAGGATTCAGATACTTTAATGTCTATGGAGAAGGTGAAGAACATAAAGAAGATCAAGCAAGTCCAGTATCTAAATTTGCAAAGCAAGTACAAGAAGACGGTAAACTAAAACTCTTTGAGGGTTCTGATAAGTTCCTAAGAGATTTTGTATGTGTAGATGATATTGTAGATATCGTTCTTAATAATGATAAACCATCAGGTATCTATGATTTAGGCACAAGCAATCCTATCAGTTTCCAAGAAGTAGGAGAACTAATATCAAATAAGTATGAAGGTGAAATAGAATATATTCCTTTCCCTGATCATTTAGTAGGTAAGTATCAAGACTATACCTGTGCAAAAGATGAAGGATGGAATCATAAATTCACAACAGTAAAAGATTATATCAATCGCCTTTAAAGATTCTATGCGAATCATCATCAAAATGTTGGGTTGAGAACTCGAATAGTTCTGTGTCTTCTAAGGCAACCATTTGATGCCTCAACCCTCTATAAACATGGAACCTATCACCAGGTTCTAAGATCATAGTCTTTGCATCCTCAAGTTTATCCGTATCACCATAGAATAGGTGTATCCTCCCTGATTGAATATAAAAGGTTTCGTCTTTCAGTTTATGGTAGTGCCAAGAACATCTCTTGGTCTTTTTAATAAACAATAACTTCCCACAATACTCTGGAGAATTGGCAATCCATTTCTCATAACCCCATCCCTTGGGTACGTGTTTGATTGTAATTAAAGAATGCATCATAAGATAAGACCTTCTCCCCAACCAACAACTACTCTTCTTTTACCTTGAGTAACAGGTGTAACTTTATGTAGCATCCATGAAGGGAATACTATTATATCACCTCTACCAAGTTTATAAGGATCTTCCTCTTCTCCTGCCTTAAAGACTAAATCACCACCTTCATACTCACTCTCCTGAGATAATCCTAAAGAAAAAGATACTTTCCTAGACTCTCCTCTCATTTCAATTTGATCAATATGCCAACAAAAATGATCTCCTTTAGTATATTCACTATACTGAAAAACACCATATCCATTATAATTATATCTCCACATACCCTCATTTATCATTCTAACTTTTCTAGATATATTCTCATAAATTGGCATTAAAAAATCTTTATATTTCTCATCACTCATCCAATGAACCTTTGAAGATCTTGCCTTGTCAGCTCTTTCGTTATCCATATGCAAAACTTTTGCATTTTCTAATTCATGAGAACTTATATATTTCTCAATATCAGATAAAAGTTTTTCCTCAAATATATTTTTCCCAACAAAAGTCAAACTATTACGACTCGCATTAGAATCAACGTATCCTAGATCCTTAAAAAATGTCATATCTACCTCTTATCATTAAAAAAAGATACGTCTGTCCGTGCTTTATCATCTATAAAGTAATCCGCATGTGGTTTACCCATGATTAACTCATGATACTTAACACCCCAATCATTTAATTGCTTCTGAGTCAACTCAAACAAGACTGCTTCTGCCTTTACAGATGCAATAGAATGAGGGTGTTCAGAAAATCTACCCATAGCTCTTGCAGTAAAGTAGATGATATAATTACCTTCATCATAAAGTTTATTTAGTACCTTGATCCTATCTTGCCAAGGTTCTGCTTTATGGTAATCCCTACCCACCGTTGGAGTACAAATTGTACCATCAATATCAACGCAATAACGTTTTGACATCTTCCTCCTTTAATACATAAGTTCCTGTGTGCGAAACAGCAATTGCTGCTGCTTTATTGGCAAGAGGAATTGCTTCCTCGACTTTACCATACTGTAAAAATCCAAACGTCAATGCAGCAAGAAAAGTATCACCTGCACCAACTACATCATATACATTTACTTTCTCTGCTGGATATAAATTACCTTGATATTCAGCACCTTTCCCACCCTTAGTTATAATCAAATTATTTGGATCATAATGAGTAACCTTGTCGAATTCAGACTCGTTTATCTTAACATAAGCATTTTCTGGTATATTATTCTTTTTAGTGTCAACAAAAATAGGACCAACAAATGTAGAACATATCTCAAATAACTTTTCTTGAGTTATAAACCCCTTATCATAATCAGATATAACAAGGGTATCATAATTATTATTAGAGACTACATCCGTTAATGGTTTAATTTTAGGTTCATCATCTACTCTAAGGATCTGATAATTAGACTTCTCATCAATATATCTTGTCTTTACTATCTGTTCTGCATTAGTAAGCATATGGGTTTCGATACCAAATGCTAGTAGATTATTAAAGACATTCCATGCCATTCCTTTACTAGTCTCAGTTCTTTGAGATTCTAGTATAGGAACAGGTGCTTCTGGACTCAACCGTTTGGCATCACCATAAACAAATCTGTCTTCACAACTATCACCAATAACTAATACTCTCATAGATTCTTCATCTTATTAAGTGTTTTACTACTAGCATACCCTCCTACTCTAGGGAGAAATCTAACACCTTTAGCATGTTCTATTCCTACAACATCACCTCCTTGCCAATCATCACCAAGTAATAGTATATCAGGAGTATACAATTGTATCAACCCCTCTAGTTCTTGTCTGTCACCAAATGTCAATACAACGTCAATATACTTAATTGCCTCAAGCATTGCAACTCTATAACATAGATCATTAACAGGTCTATGCTCTCCTTTATCCTTCTTTATCTTTTCATCTGTATCGGTGGCAACAATAACCTTATCACCCAGTGACCTTGCAACCTTAAACAGTTGCATATGACCTGGATGTAAGATATCAAATGTCCCATTACACCAAACAATTTTATCTGTCATAAAGTAATCCAGCGTTCATTTTCCAATGTCCACTTAGTTACATCTGCAATACGTTCTCTAACAGATTTTGCTGGAACCCAACCAAGTTGCTTCATCTTATCACCATCCAATGCATAACGTAAGTCATGTCCTGGTCTTGATGAATGGAAGTCAACTAACTCATATTGCAATTCTTTACCTTGAGCATCAGCAATAATCTGTGCTAACTCTAAATTATTAAGTTCTTCTGATCCAACAATATTAAACTTAGGACACTTAGCATTACCCCATGTTGGCTCAAACTCACCTTCATAATTTAACAAGAATATAATAGCAGACGAGACATCTTCTGCATGAATATAATGTCTTGAACCAGGAATTGTTTTAGTAGAGTCACTATGAATGGTTATAGTCTCACCATCTCTTGCCCTTCGGATACACATAGGAATATACTTCTCTGGATGCTGACGCTCACCAAAGACATTCATTGTATGAGTAATGTATATGGGAAGGTTATAGGTATTCTCATATGCTACTGCTAACTCTTCACCACCTGCCTTACTAGCACTATATGGATTAGTAGAGTTAAATCTATCATTCTCCTTGTACTTAATACCATCAGGAGCAGGACCAAATACCTCATCAGTTCCAAAGTAGATGAACCTTTCTAAGTTATCCTTCTGAGTACGTGCAAACTCTAGTATATTGCATGTACCTACAACATTATCCATGACAAATTCCATTGGATAATCAATACTTCTATCTACATGAGATCCTGCAGCAAGATGTAAAATATAATCTACATCACCAACCTCACTACGAACAAGTGGATTAAGTTCTGCCTTAAGATCATGATGTACAATCTTTACTCTACTTCTAACCTCTGGGTCATAAGAAAGCATCAAGTCATGAAGACGATTTAAGTTACCACTATAATCAAGACGATCTAGTGTAATAACTTCCCAGTCAGTATTCTCAAGTATCTGACCGATCATATGGTGAGCAATGAAACCTGCACCACCAGTAATAAGAGCTCTTTTCATAATGATTTAGCGAAATCTAATAGGTTGTCAAAAATTTGTACGTCTTTATATTTGGTGTTAATTCCTTTGAAGTTTTCTTTCTCAGTCTTAGAACCAAATCCAGTTCTAACTAATACAGGTTTTGCACCACCATTCTGTGCCATCTTAACATCTTCTATAGTATCACCAACATAATACCCTCCCTTAATATTAACTTTATACATTTGCTCCATTCTCTGAAACATACCCGTATTTGGTTTAGCAAATGGATCTCTTGAATCATCACTTGTATTATATAAAAATCCATCAATAGAAAAAATACCATTCTTTCCAAATTCAGTCATATAAAAGTTATTCATTATTTTATCAACTTCTTCTGCTTTTAACAACCCTTTCATTATATTTGGTTGATCAGAAAACATCATAATCTGATACCCTTTCAACCTTAAAGTACGAATTGCTTCTAAGGATCCTGGTATCCATCTAACATCCTCATACCTTTTAATCACATTCTTCCATTCATTTATAACACCATCTCGATCAATACCAATCATTCCATTTGGAAATTCTGTTGGCCAATCTTTTGGATCATATTGAGAATAACCAGGAGGAGGTGATCCTTCTGGCATTCCTTGTGGTACTTGTGAAGGTGGTTTTGTTGATTTAAATCTACCCATCAGTTTCCTCCTCCTTATTAGGAACTTTAATCAATTTACCAAGTTCTGGCATATACATATATTCCAATTTACTATTTCTTAATGTATGAATTGCATCATCAATATTTTCTACAAGAGGTTCTCCTCCAAGATTAAAGGAAGTATTAAACAATAGTGGAGTACCAGTCAACTTATAAAACTCTTTAATAAGAGCATAGTAACTAGTATTATCCAACTTAGATACAGTCTGAATCCTACAAGTACCATCAACATGAGTAACTGCTGGTATATCTCCTATATGCTCATCACTCACCTCAAGTGCATACATCATATAAGGAGTTTCCTTTAGTCCCTTCATATTAAACCATTCTTTTGCATGTTCTTTGAGAATAGATGCAGCAAATGGACGGAACCACTCACGACCCTTAATAGTATTGACAAAATCCTTACCATTAGGATCTGTTGGATCATAGAGAATAGAACGATTACCAAGTGCTCTTGGACCACCCTCAGATCTTCCTTGAAATATAGTAACAATATTACGATCTTTAATTAACTGAGCAACTTCTGCATCAGTGGTTTCTGTTACTTCTATTTCATCTTCAAGTTTATTAACCTTTAGGTAATTATCAAGATGTTGATTATTATACTTATAATCAGGACCAAGATAAAGACTATTTAAAGGATCCTTTTCAAAAGTAATATCATCTTTCTTTGCTAAGTGCATAGCAACATACTTAGCGGCACCAATAGCTAGTCCACCATCATGGCATACTGGATCAATATAGATATTCAAATTGGGGAATTTTTCCTTATAGTAAGTATTAGAAATAACATTCAATCCATATCCACCAGATATAACTATATTCTTTTCACCAGTCATATCAACTGCTTTTTCAATATAAGTACACATCATTTCTTGGGTCTCTTTCTGTATCCTCCATGCCAGATTTTTATGCACATCCCGTATTTTACTTTTATCCTTATGCCAGAAAACAACATCCATGTCATGTTCATCTTTAGTAAAGTCACCAATATTAGTTAAATATGGAAATCTAAAGTGATCAAGATATGCACATCTAGGATATGATGGTATAAAAATATTCTTATCCCCTCTTAATGTCTCTTCCATAAAGAGATTAGGAATATTATCATCATGCCTACCATAAGGAGCAAGTCCCATTGTCTTTCCTGCTTCTATAGCAGGGAATCCAAGCCATTCAGTTACTGCTTCATATGATTTAACAAGAGTTATTGCAGAGTCAGCATCAGTATCTGATGTTTCTATTCTAGGTCCATAATTCTCAGCATATCTTTTCCACACTTCGTCTATTCCATCAGGCCAAGAGCATTTATATATACTTTCGGTCTCAAAATAGTTATATTTTTTATGTTCAGGTAAATCATCAATATCAGGGAACTTTCTAGATGCACCACAACCATCAACTACAAGAGCAGTTGCAGTATCAAATCCTGATCCATAAAAAGCAGATGCAGCATGTGCTAAATGATGCTGGTGTGCAAATTTAACCAGTTCTACATTTGGATAAAATTTTCTAACTAATGCATGATATGATGTTTCACCAGTCCAAGGAAGTTTATGATTTTCTTGCTCACTTCCATTACCACATGTAATAAGAACATCTATGCGATAATTCTGCATAATCCATATCATAACTTTAAAAGGATTACCATCTCTTTTCACACGAGACATCCTTTCTTCTTCCAAATACAATTCCAACTTCCCATCAACTACAAGAGCAGCTGATCCATTATGACCTGGGTTAATTGATAATATATTCATGATACTTTCTCCTTAATGTCTTTTATAATTCTAGTATAGATATCCGTCACCTCTTTATCATCAAACTCCATCAACCTATCATTCAATCTATCCGCAAGATGATTATCAAACCCACAAATTCTAATAGGAGAATACCTTTTCTTTATTTTCCTATCATCAATAATCTGGAACCAATCAGGATAACTAATATTCTCAGCAAAAGTTGATCCAAGTATAACTGTACCTGGAATATCAAATGCTCTTGCTATATGCTGTCCCACACTATCACATCCAATAAAATAATCACACGCTTCAATAATAGCAGACCATGATCTAAGATCTGGTATCTGAGGTTTTTCTGAGTGCGTATCTTCTGATTCTATTTCCTTTGCAAATTCACCTTCTCCCATGAATATAATATTATATTTCTGAGATAATTTTTTCACCAATTTAGTATAAACAGTAGGATCTATTGACCTACTACTATCATCAATAATATCTCCATTATCAACTCTTGCCGATCTACCAAAAGGTTGGATTAGTATTGTAATATCTTTGTTCTGCTTTGCTTTAACACCAGCAATAGCATTAGCAGCAGCTTTCTCTTCTGCCTTACAAAGATACATGTTCGGTTTACCTAAATCCGAATGATCTTCTGTTTCGTTAATAATTTTATCAAATGCTTCTGCAAGAGAACATTGCTGATTATAATATGCCCATTGCGTGTAAGGTTCTGGATGAACTATTTCAGAATCTTTAATTACAGTCTCGAATAATCCCTTTACATCCATACTAAAGGTTCTATCCTGTAGTAATGGATTGCCAAAGAATAAAGTATCCCAACCACCTATAACGATCTTCCAATCTTCATCAGGATGTGCCTTTGCATATTTTTCTAGTGCTGGAATTGCAGTTATAGCACGTCCTGCCCCACCATCTATGGTGAAAACCTTTCTTCGAGTCATAAGTAAAGACCAAAATACCGTTTCATGTAATTCAATACACTGGTATTTATTATACAATCAAAAGGTTATTTGTGCAACCCTATGTGGTAACCCCTACAAAAATTCCTAATCCACCATCTTTAAGTCTATCAAATATAAACGATAAACCATCATCACGATAATATTTGGATATATCAGTTGTCAAACCAACAGTAAGTGTCGCTACTCCTACATAATTACTATTTGGTGTAAGAGTAATAGATCCTGTTTGTTTATTGTCAAGTATTAAACCATCATACTGAAATCCATCAATATGATAATTGCATTGCATTTCTTTTCCTTGATTAGCAGTTGTTATAGTAACTACAACGGTACCTCCTACCCCAACTACACTAGACCCAACACCAATAGATGATGTAAATATAGGTTTATCTTGTTTAATATACTCACTTTCCTTGTGTATGAATTTTCCTATTGTACCTACTGAAATTGTAGCACCAATACCAGTAGCTAATGTAATCGAAGTTGCTGCAACTCCTGTTATAGTAGAACTTTCACCATTATATGCAAAGGTATCTCCTATACTTACAGTACCTCCAGACATAGTACTGAGAGGTGATTCAAAAATTATAGTCTTTCTAGTGTTAGGAGTATTCTTATATACAGGTGGTCCATTAAGTTCTTTGTAAGTATCTCCAATAGTTACCCAAGAAGTAGTACCCAATCCAACAGGATCCAAATTCTTTCTCATAAACTCAAATGATTCTTCAGGAAGTTCAGACTTTCCTGGTGCTATTGGCCACTCAGAATCTAATAAATGACTTGGAGAATTTGCTAAAGAAGTTAAATCACGAAGTTTCTGTCTATAAGTTACCCATGCAGTTTTAGAGGTACTATCTAAAGGAGAATCTACACTCTGTGTCCAATCACATTCTAATAAAAGTTGATCCCTCTGCTTCCTAAGTTGAGACATCTGTTCATTATAACTAATCTGCCACCCAGTAAGTTCATCGGCAAGATTCTGTTGCTCATCAATTACATCTTCGGTATATGTTGTAGTACCATCTAAGTTAATGTGTATTCCCATGATTCCTCCTATGAAGATGTGCTTGTATCGCCACTATGGACATGACCCCAAGGTATTCCATACAATGCCCAATTAGATTTGTATGCTTCAGTTCCACTTTGCTGAGAAGTACCACATGCTGGAGCCCAACTCTGAGGGGCACACATGCATAAAGTGTCAAATGTACAATTACAATGACCAGGCACATGACTTGCTCCTTTAGGAATCCAATCCATTGCAGCTAACCAATCATAACTATATCCCCATTTTCTCCTCCAACCACAATACTCTGTTGCTCTCCACTTAAGGTCAAATCCTACTTGACACAGTTGACACGGATTACCACTGCTGTACGAACAATGTCCCCATTGAAAAATGCAAAGATCAACAATTCCAGCACCATCTCCACTACTAGATTGATGCGACCACATACAAAAATCTCCTTCAGCAAAAGCGTTCCAACAACAACATGATCTTGATGGCCAACACCAGTTACACCATCCATAAAATTTGTTATTGTTACCTTGATAGGTTCCGTTATTATATCCAAAACCCCAACAATGGCACATATGCTGAGACTGACAAATCCTAAATCCATTTGCCATGTACCTAAAAGCTTGATAATCACAAGTAGGAAGAGCTAGACTATAGTTATTACCATAATCTTGAGTCCACTTTGCACAGTGGTGAATCCTCTTCCACATAAAATCATTACTACCACTACCACCGCTAGAGGTGGTGCCACCAGCACCTCTGGTGGTTACAAAACGTGCCATTAACCCTCATACCCCCATACTTGGAAATTGAATGATGTTCCTATAGTAGGTGATTCCATATTGTTGACGAATATCCTTTCATTACAATCAAGAATCACCCCAGTCCTTTCATAATTACTGAAGTTTAACTTATAATCAAGAATTCCTTCTTTACATACAGCACCATCAAATGATGTACACGTTCTCCATTTACATGTAGTACTTAAAAACTCAACAATACAATTAGAAGAGGAATCACAAATAACAGTTGATGAAACGTCATTTCCTGTAGGAGCAGGGTTCCAACTTATTAAATCAGTTGATACAAATGGATCAAACATTTTGGCATCACAATCATAAACACCCATTGCCCACAAACACTTCTCTACTCTATGGATACATGTAGTACACATCATAGGAGTTATATACTTTTCCGAAGTCATCCCAACTGGGAAAGGGGCAACTTTCGTAAAGTAAGTAGTATCACAAGGCCATATACAGTAAATAGTACCTGAATTCAACTGCCAGTCTCTATATTCATTCTCCTGTCCAGATCCAAACCAACTGAATACCCCACAATGAGCCTCATTCGCAGATCTTATCATCAAGTATGTACAACACTTTTGTGGATTCCATGAAAGATATTTGATAGAATACTCATTTGTGCAACAGTTAGTACTACCGTACTGAGGAGGTTTAACCCACAAATCTAATATTTTCATTTCACAACTACATCTATTACACCACCAAGTACATGCGTTCATATTCCCAATAAACCACATTTGACAATCAACAAAAGTCTTATGATGTCTTACTATGGCACATTGAGTTGCTGCACCTGCGACACCACCAAGAGGATGCATCGGACAACCTTGATTATTACACATCCATCCTTCACTCAATTGATTGAAGCAGCACAAGCAACACAACCATGAATAGCAGTCAGTATATTGAGATATGCAACAACAATCAGTTCTACTCCTACACCATCTACCACATTGACAACAGAAGCAATTACAATATCTGTAGGTTCCTCTTGCTACGTAACTTAGATATACTTCAATATCACCAGGATGATGATAACCTGGACATTTAGCAGTATAACAACCAAAGCAATTGCCACATTCTTGTCTGCAGAAATTACAACTACCATCACAACAGAAATATTTGTTAACTACTGTAGGTTGATTATTTGTTAATGCATACCAATTAAAATAAGAACCGCATTGTTGATCGTTATACTGACAAGATATATTCATGGAAGATGGACTGGAACCTTCCCAATTGCATTTACCACAACAGCAATAAGGATTTACCCATACTTGACCTGCTTCACATGGAGTCGAAGCATGACATCCATGAACTAACCATGCATGAGGTGGATGTGATCTACATGGTCCATACCAACATGTACCAGCCCTTGTCCATCCTAATGGGTTAGCACTTTGACATGCAATTATAGCTGAAGCATCAGAATATGGTTTTTCTTCACTCCAACATTTTCCCGTATATTCATTATAAAATGATAGTGCAAAGTTTATCTGCTCTTGACCACCCCAGAAAGCATTTGCACACCAACTACTACAAGTGGTATCTGGAAAAGGTCCAGCACAAATACATATACAACAGTTCCAAGGATTATGCCCTGCTTCCCAATTCTTTGTTTCTGTTCCGTCTGCTGCAATAAATGACGCAATACCTCCTGGTGAGGAACAATAACTACCACCTGGACAATTACAATCCTTTCCTAAGTAAAATGTTCCATGTACTGTAGTAAATCCTATAGGGTTAGATCCATCTGCCATTAAACCAAAATATCTTTCAAAATTACCAGATGCTATACCTAGTCTTTGTGAAAATTCAGTGGTGCCAAGACCAACAGCGACAGTCATGCAAGCACTTCTATCAGTAGAAATTGCTTGAGCACCTAATGATACTGATAATGGCTTTCCAGTAGTATTTTGGTAGATTCCTTCACCCGAAGGGGTTGCTGGTACTACTGTAGATAAAAATCTTCTAGCGGGTGCCATTTATCTATATCCTCCAAAAATTTGTTTGATTGGTAAATTTCTCATATTATTTATCGCTTTATTGTGTTCTCATTGCAGTTACTTGACCCATCATAAAGAAAGTTTGATCCAAAGATCCACCTCCACCACCACCTTCTATATTTATAGTGGCAATTCCAGCAGAAACAGTACATGTAGAAACACCTGCTCCTCTTAAATCAAGGAAGGTTGCTCCAGTACCTACAGTTCCCCCTGCAGTAATAATTCCAACACCAGAAACTAAGTTCTGAATGTTCTTACCATCACCATAGAAGTTACCATAATAATTAACAGGTAATGATCCCTGTGTTGCAGTTACCACTCCAGCAGTGTTTGCTGTGTTCTTAGTAACTGTGACATGCTGCATCGTAGAGATACCAGCAATATTCATTGATGGTCCTGTAACTGCATTAGCAGCAGGTGCAGCACCTTGTACATTGGTCGTGTAAGTAGAAAGACCAAGTACGTCAACTACAAACTGATCACCATCATCAATAATTAAATCAATACCATCATTTACAACAACTTCTTCATAATTAGTGTACGCAACATCAGTTGAGTTGGGTGCAGTAATTGTAGAGTTAGTTGTAATTTCTAGAATTTCATTTACATAATAAATTACGTCCTGTCCAGTAGTTCCTGGAACAGCAGTCATATCAATAGCAGTACCTATACCAGCACCACCACCAGCGATACTAATATCAACAGTAGTACCATTTACTCCAAATGTATTACCAACTCCAACAAAGTTAAGAGTTGTTATACCACTATTTCCGTTAATTAAAGTTCCTGCAGACGAAATTCCAATGTTAAATCCATCAGAAGCATCAGCTTTACCATCTACATGAAAATCCTCTGATACAGAAACCTTACCACTTGAGTAATAAAATCCTTTACCAGTATTTCCCTTAAAGTATAAACCTGGAACATTTTGAGAACCTGGAAGAATTCCAAGTTGACCCTCCATATTGTCACCAGATCTAGAAAGGAATGTTCCTAAACCAGCAGAGACATTAAATGGAGATGCATCAATCCATACTCTAGCATTACCAAGACCTAGTGCAGGTTCATCATAGAAGATAAAAGTTCTACCTTCTTCAATATTAAACCAAAGGTCTCCACCGTCAGGTCCAGCAGGTGCAAGACTACTAACACTGATGTTTCCACCACCACCTCCTCCTGAGAAGAAGATAGTACCGATACCACTACCAGCATCAAAGAATCCCGTAGAAACACCTGGTCCTTGGAAATCTAAGAATGTAGCAGCATAACCAATAGCACCAGCAGGAGTACCAAATCCAATTGAGGATCCCTCAAATCCTGATGCTGTTAAAACACCAGTAATGTTAACACCACCCTGAATATCAAGGTTATTAGTAATATGATCAACAACATCAAGTCTGTTGATCGTTGCGATACCACTTATCGTGACATCCCGTGCAGTGATTTCATCAAGAACTAAATCATCCTTGACAAATAAATCACCCCCAACATACAAATCGCCACCAGTGGTTGTGATTCCACCAGTAGCAGCGAGAGTTGTTATTCCACTAACATAGAGATTGGTAGCCCCAATTCCACCGATTACATGAAGAGTATGTCCTACGACAGTAGTACCGATACCTACTAATTGTTTTTCAACATCAGTAAATATTAGGTCGGTATTTACCTCCAGACCATTTTTGACTACAAAATTCTTACTTACAGCCATTTAGGGTTCACTCTCCCCCGTTAGTTACGTAATAGTTATTTAGCTAAATCACTACTCTAAGTACAACTTTAGCTTGAGATACACTTCCACCCTGTGAAGCAG
>TARA_B100001093_G_scaffold78570_1_pt1 | contig 30182 bp, 31 predicted proteins | sample TARA_B100001093 | Tara Oceans TARA_B100001093 (sample SAMEA2623116) | marine metagenome | biome: marine biome (ENVO:00000447); feature: surface water layer (ENVO:00002042); material: "saline water (ENVO:00002010), including plankton (ENVO:xxxxxxxx)" | depth 5 m | reverse complement strand
TTGAAATATTCGTTACTTGCAAGATTAATTATTAATGAATCATTTTTAGTTTCATTAATAAGTTCGTTTGTAATTATATCTGTCCAAAACTCATAAAGATTTTTTGATCCATTTAAAGACAATTTTGTACCCATTTCAAGCCTGTATGGTTGAATAAGATCTAGTGGTTTAAGCATGCCATATAAGCCAGATAAAATTCTAAGCTGGTTTTGTAAGTTGTTAACATTATCAGAAGAAAGTGATTTAGCATCAATTCCATCATAAACATCTCCATTAAAAGCAAATAATGCTGGTCTAGAATTTTTATAATTATGAGTTAAATTGAAGTCATTATTTCTAGTCCAATTCAAATCAGCTAGTTTTTCTGAAATATTCTGAATTTTTTTTAAATCATTTGGTTTTTTTTCTTTGAGCGAACTATTAATTAATTTTGTTTTATTTAAAAATTTTGGTTGTGTACAATTAAAGCTCCCTATTTCACTATTAAAATCTAGAGATTTAGCAGGTGATATTAAAATTTTCATATTTAAAATTAATTATTTTTTGAATAATTTTTCCATTTTTCCAAACACAATTTTATATCGTTTGGTAATTCAGTTTCAAAACTCATGGTCTTATTTGTCCTGGGGTGAATGAAGCCAAGACTTTTAGCATGAAGAGCTTGTCTAGGAAGAACTTTAAAACAATTTTCTACAAACTGTTTATACTTTGTAAATATTGTTCCCTTTACAATTTTATTGCCACCATATCTTTCGTCGTTAAAAATTGGATTTCCCAAATATTTCATGTGAGCTCTAATCTGATGGGTTCTTCCAGTCTCCAGCCTGCACTCAATTAAACTAACATAATTAAATTCTTCTAAAACTTTATAATGAGTTATTGCATTCTTACCAAAATCTTCATCATCAGTCACCGACATTATCATTCTGTTTTTTTTATCTCTTGCCAAATAATTATTAATAATTCCATGTTTATCATTGAAACATCCCCATGTAAGGGCAATATATTTTCTTTTAGTTTGTTTTAGAAAAAATTGTTCAGATAAATTTCTCATCGCAATTTCAGTCTTTGCAACAACCAACAAACCACTTGTATCTTTATCAATTCTATGTACTAATCCAGGTCTTCCACTAGTATTATCAGGAAGATCTTTAACATGATGTAAAATACCATTTAATAAGGTGCCTGAATAATTTCCATGACCAGGGTGCACAACAAGATTTGGGGGTTTATTTACAACTAATACATCCTCATCCTCAAATATAATTTGAAAATCAATTTTTTCAGGTTTAAGAAGGTTTTCAAAAGGAGGATAAGAAAACATTACTTTAACTTCTTCACCAGGTTTTACTTTATAGTTTTGTTTTACTGAATTACTATTTACACGAATAAAACCATTTTTTGCAGCTAATTGTATTTTATTTCTTGATGCATTTTCAATTCTGTTCATTAAAAATTTATCAATTCTTAATGGTTCCTGACCTTTGTCTACTTTGAAGCAAAAATGTTCAAATAGTTCATCATTTTGTTCTGATTCTTGCAATTTTTATTTTTTTATACCGTTACCTAAAACAAAATCAATTTTAGATTTTTTTGGGATAATATGTCCCTCTTTAATTTCAGAGTTCAAATATATAACCTTAAGTACCATATCTTTTCCAATATTATCTTCATAAGAAATTTCACCTAATTCCAAGTCAAGTGCTGAAAGGGTTGACTCAGCATTCCTTTTAGTTAATTGAATTAAATTTGGAAGAATAACATTTCCATAACTTGAGGGATTAATTGTTAAATATATTTTTCTATTTTTTTTAACATTTTTGTTTGACTTTGGGATTTGTTCTAAGACAGTTTTTTTTTCAAAATTTGGGTTAAAAAAAGAAGAATCGATTACTTCAAATCTAAGTTTATTTTTGACTATAATTTTCTCAACTTCCTCTAAATTATATCCAATTAAATCAGGAACTATCACTTTACTAGTTTGATTGGTGTAAAAAAACAGGAATATAATTGAAAATAATATTATTACAGAAAAGATTATAATTGCTAAGAAAATTTGCTTAATAAAGGCTCTACTGTAAAAGAATTTCATATAAAAACTGTGTAAACAAATATATATAAATAAGTATCTTTAAATTCCGAAAAAATTAAAATTCATGAAAAAAAATATTGCAGTTGTCATGGGTGGATATTCGCTAGAATATAATATATCAATTAAAAGTGGTAATAATGTCGTAAAAACTTTAGATGATAATTTATATAATATTTTCAGGGTAATTATTGCAAAAAATAAATGGGTTTATATTGATTCCTTCAATAAGGAGTATAAAATTAATAAAGATAACTTCACTTTGTTAATTAATAATAACATTATAAATTTTGATTTAGTTTTTATGATGATACATGGTAATCCTGGTGAAAATGGGGTTCTTCAAAAGTATTTTGAAAATTTAGGTATACATTTCACTGGTCCTAATTCCAAAACTGCAGAACTTACATTCAATAAAAAAAAATGTATTGATTATCTTGCAAGTTTTTCAATTAAAACAGCAAGATCTTTTTTGTTAAAAAAAGAAGAAAACTATAATTTAAAAGATATAATTAGAGATCTAAATTTTCCAATGTTTATTAAAGCTAATAATTCAGGAAGTAGTTTAGGTGTTTACAAGGCATATCATGAAAAGGATGCAAAAAAATATATTAAAAATATTTTCAAAATTGACAATGAAATAATAATTGAAAGATTCATTAATGGAAGAGAATATTCGGTTGGTATTATTAATAATGGAGGTGAAATTCAAGCCTTAGGTGTAACTGAATTAATTTCTGAAAATGATTTTTTTGATTATGAAGCTAAATATGAGGGAAAACATAAAGATTTTACACCCGCAAAAATTGACATGAAATTAGAGTACATGTTAAAGAATCAAGCCGAGGAAATTTATAGAATTTTAAAAATACCAGGCTTTTCAAGAATTGATTTTATAGTTGAAAGTAATATTACATATTTTCTTGAAATTAATACTATCCCAGGAATGACAAATCAAAGTATTTTTCCGAAACAAGTTGAGCTTAAAAATATTAAGTTAAAAGATCTATTTACGGAAATAATTCAAAATAAGTTAAAATAATATAAATTTGATTCCATGAAAAAGGCAATATTTCCCGGCACTTTTGACCCATTTACTTTGGGTCATCATGATATTTTAAATAGAAGTATAACAATTTTTGATGAGATAATTATAGGTGTAGGATTGAACGAAAATAAAAAGACAATGTTCAATGTGAATGAAAGGATTAGACACATTAGAAGTGTAATAAAAAACAATCCAAAAGTTTCTGTTGAAAGTTATAATGGTTTGACAATTGATTTTTGTAATAAAGTAGGTGCTAATTTTATTGTTAGAGGGGTTAGAAATACTGGTGATTTTGAATTTGAAAAAGCTATTGCTAGAACAAACAGAATGCTTTCTGAAATTGAAACAATTTTTTTACTTACATCTGCTAAATCCTCTTTTATTAGCAGCTCAATTGTTAGAGAATTAATTATTAATAATGGAAAATACCAGAAGTTAGTTCCTCAATCTATTTATGAAATTCTTTCAAATAATCATTCAAAATAATTGATATATTTTTAAATGTTTTTTCTTTGATTTTATTGATTTGTTTTACATTTTTCCACTTTACTGATTTTATTCCCTCTTCAAGCTGAGGAAATAATTTTCCATCATATTTTGAGTTCATTAAATACCAATTAGTTTCTTTTAGAAAGTATTTGCCATTATTTCTAACCAAGTGAAATGTAGTTTTAAAAAAACCATTAATGACTAACTCTTTAACACCTGTTTCCTCCTTAACTTCTCTTAATGCTGTTTGTCTTTTTGTTTCACCTATTTCTGCTTTGCCTTTAGGTAGGTCCCATTTACCTCTTCGAAAGATAAATAATATCTGGTTTTTTTTATTATTTACAATTCCACCAGACGCATGAATTGTTTTAATCTTATTTTTAAATTCTTTTAACAATTTTTTTTTCTTTGGATAATAGAGATAGATCTTTTTATATTTTCTAACTTTTTTTAAAATCTCATCAATATCTAGACTTGAAAGTAGAAATCCATTTTTAGAAATCAAATACTTATTCTTAGAAGTTAAAATAATTGGAAGACGATTGGCAAAAACTTTATACATTTGTGATGTGATTTTTAATGATCAAACAGCAATAGAAACATCAAAAAGACTCTTACAAATTAATGCAATAAAATTGAATCCAAAAAATCCATTTACATGGGCTTCTGGAATTAAATCACCCATTTATTGTGATAACAGACTGATTTTATCAGATATTGAAACCAGAAAATATATCTGTCAAGAACTTTGTATTTTGATAGATAAAAAATTTAAAAAAACTGAAGTAATTGCAGGTGTTGCTACAGGTGCAATTGGAATTGGAATGATGGTGGCTGTGCAGCTAAAAAAACCGTTTATTTACATTAGATCAAGTAAAAAACAACATGGAAGAAAAAATAGTATCGAAGGAAGTTTTAATGATCACCAAAAGGTTTTGGTTATCGAGGATTTAATAAGTACTGGGATGAGCAGTTTAAGTGCATGTAACTCAGTTATTGAAAATAAATTAGATCTAATTGGTCTCTTAAGCATATTTACATATGGGTTTAATGAAGCTATAAATAATTTTAAAAATCAAAAAATCATAAACTATTCATTAAGTTCTTATGATTACTTAATTGAAGAAGCGGTTAAAGAGAAAAATATCGATCAAAAAGATTTAAAAATGCTTATTAATTGGAAAGAAAATCCTAAAAATTGGAAAAGTTAAAATGAACTTAAACAAGGAAAGTAATATATTAAATTTTCCATCTGAAAAAATTTATAAACATATTTCAAATATTAATAATTTTGAAGAAATTCTTGGAGATGATATAAAAGATTTTAATGTTATCGATAAAGAATTTTTTACTATAAAGATTGGAAGTCTTCCAACTATAAACTTAAAGCTTGAATTATTTGAAAATCAAAAACAAGTAAAGCTTGTTTCAACGAATCCAAAAATAATTTTTTATTTTAAACTATCAATAGAAAAAATTGATGATACAAAATCAAAAATTAAAATGAATTTTACTGGCAAGTTTTCATCAATGATGGAAATGATGATTAAAAGTCCCATAAATAAGTTTGCTGATGAAATAATAAATAAAATAGATAAAATTGATTTTAATTGATATACTTAATTTGTTGATTTATAAACTCTTTTTTTACACCATCAATTTCTAAAACTAATTGTCCTTCCGCTCTAACATCTACGATTTTAGCATTTATAATATTTTCACTTACATTAAATTTATTGTAGATGTTTAAACCATATAATGATTTTAAATATTTAAGTTTTAGTTCAGATGTTGTCTTATTTATAACTTCGTAGTTAAAATCAGAAAATACTTTAATTATAGCCTTAGACAGCGGATACAAATCTTGAAAAGTTTTTTTAATTAAAAAAAAGGATGTAGCATTTTTCAAAGCACCAAAATCAAATTGATTAACATTTATTCCAAATCCAATTACAACATCTTTAACTCTATTTTTTTTTAAAAAAGACTCAATTAAAATTCCACATATTTTTTTATTATCTGCCAAAATGTCGTTTGGCCATTTAATTTTCAAATTATTGATCTTAAAATTCCTAAGTATTTTAATTATTTTCAAACTTACTAACATATTTAATTTAAATTGGTCCTTAATATTTATGTTTAAATCCCTAAATAAGAACGAAATACAAATGTTTTGCCCAGGTTCAGAAATCCACTTATTTCCCCTTTGACCATTACCATTAGTTTGATTAAAAGTAAAAACACATAATTCATTTTGATAAAAAACATCTTTGTTTTTTTTTATATATTCATTGGTTGAATCGATGGCATTAAGTTTGATTAATTTCATCTGAATTAGATTTTAATGCAAAATACTGATATTACTGTTACAAATATTGTCAAAGGTATCGAAAATGTTAAAGGCGAAAATATTTGTGTTTTAGATTTCACTAATCTGGAAAATGTAATATGTAAGTATTTCGTTATTTGTGACTGCAAATCAAATACCCAAGTCAATGCAATTTCAAATTCTATAAAAAAAACATTGAGTAAGAATATTAAAGAAAAGCCCTTTCAAATAGAGGGTCTTGAAAATAAGAATTGGGTATTACTTGATTATCTTGATGTTGTAGTTCACATCTTTAAAAAAGAATTTAGAGAAATTTATAATCTTGAAGAGTTGTGGGCTGATGCGAAAATAATTAGATTAGATAACTTAAATGAATAAGAAAAAAAACTTAAATCAACCAAAAAATACACCCTATTGGATGTATGGATTAATTATATCCATTTTTATAATTTTTACTTTTGTTGGTAACAGCGATAATTTCAAAACCACTAAAAAAATCAATATTTCAACTTTTGAAAAATATCTCAACTCCAGTGAAGTATCAAAAATTACAATAATTAATAAAACCTTAGCAGAAGTTACATTGACTGATAATGCTCTTCTAAATGAAGTGCATAGTGAAGTTGCAAAAACTAATTTTTTAGGACAAAGAAATATAATTGGGCCGCATTACACATTTGAAGTTGGAGATTTAGAATTATTTCAAAAAAGACTTGAAGTTGCAGAATCAAGTGGAATACTTTTTAATTACGAATTTAAAACAGTTGAAAGTAAGTGGTTAGATGTTCTAATTGGATTTTTACCATTAATAATTATCGTTGGGCTATGGATTTTTTTTATGAGAAGAATGTCTGGCGGTGGTAGTGGTGGTGGTTCCCAGATTTTCAGCATTGGTAAATCTAAAGCAAGATTATTTGATGAGAAAAACGATATCAAAGTTAATTTTAAGGATGTCGCTGGTCTTGAGGGAGCTAAAGAAGAAGTAAAGGAAATTGTTGATTTTTTAAAAAATCCTACAAAATATACTAAACTTGGTGGTAAAATTCCAAAAGGTGCTTTGTTAGTTGGGCTTCCTGGAACAGGTAAAACACTATTGGCTAAAGCAGTTGCTGGAGAAGCCAAAGTTCCGTTTTTTTCTCTTTCTGGTTCTGATTTTGTTGAAATGTTTGTTGGTGTAGGAGCCTCTAGAGTTAGAGATTTATTTAAGCAAGCAAAAGATAAGTCTCCTTCAATAATCTTTATTGACGAAATTGATGCCATAGGAAGAGCAAGAGGTAAAAGTAATATTACAGGATCAAATGACGAAAGAGAAAATACATTGAATCAATTGTTAACTGAAATGGATGGTTTTGGGACTAATACCAACGTGATTGTTATGGCAGCTACTAATCGCGCAGACGTTTTAGATAAGGCATTGATGAGAGCTGGAAGATTTGATAGACAAATTTATGTTGATCTACCCGACGTCAGAGAAAGAAAAGAAATATTTGAGGTTCATATAAAACCCCTAAAAAAAGCTAGAGATTTAGATGTTGAATTTTTAGCTAAACAAACACCTGGTTTTTCTGGTGCAGACATAGCCAATGTTTGTAATGAATCAGCGTTAATAGCTGCTAGAAAATCAAAAAAGTCTGTTGGAAGACAAGATTTTTTAGATGCTGTTGATAGGATAATTGGAGGTTTAGAAAAGAAAAATAAAATTATTTCACCAAAAGAAAAAAAGACAATAGCGTTCCATGAAGCAGGTCATGCAACTGTGAGTTGGATGTTGGAACATGCAGCTCCATTAGTTAAAGTTACTATTGTTCCCAGAGGAAGATCCTTAGGCGCTGCTTGGTATCTTCCTGAGGAAAGACAGATAGTTAGCACTGATCAAATATTGGATGAAATGTGTGCAGCTCTTGGTGGTAGAGCTGCTGAAAAAGTTATTTTTGATAAAATATCAACTGGAGCGCTAAGTGATTTAGAAAAGGTTACTAAACAGGCTAGATCAATGGTAACTGTTTATGGTTTAAATGATAAAATTGGTAATTTAACATATTATGACTCAGGTGGTCAAAATGACTACAACTTTACAAAACCCTACAGCGAAACTACAGCCCAAATAATTGATAAGGAGATTTCTAATATTATTGAGAGTCAATTCAAACGTGCCATATCACTTCTTAAAAAACATAAGAAAAAATTAACTGAACTTGCAGATTATTTATTGGATAAAGAGGTGATTTTCAAAGAAGATCTTATCAGGATATTTGGTGAAAGACCTTTTAATGAAATTAAAGTAGAAAAGTAATATTACAAATCACCCTTGTTTTTTAGAATGTATAATTTATCTTTATAAAAAACATTCCAATTGAAAAACTTTTTTAAATCATTTTTTAGTAGTGGAGAAAATGAAGATGAAAAAAAAGAGAAAGATTTAGATTACAAATACTTACCTAAAAAAGACGAGTACATCGAAGAGCGATTCACTAAAAAATTTAGTGAAAATGGAGGTAAATTTTTGTATGCATCTAATAAGGATGAATGTAAAAGTTTTTTTCAAGAAATCTTAGAAGAAAATAGTTGGAATGAAAAATCTATACTTTGCTTTAAAGAAAATATAATCCATGATTTTCTAAGTAGTATAAATTTTGAAACTAATATGAGTAATTTAAATTCAAATCTTTTTATTACAGGTTGTGAATTTCTCGTTGCTAAAGATGGAAGCATCTTAGTTAGTGCTCACCAAATTAAATCTTATAAAATAAAAGATATCCCCGGTAATATTATTGTATTAGCAAAAACAAGTCAATTCTCAGATACTGTAAGTAAAGGACTTGAGGGTATTAGAATTAAATATTCAAATAATCTACCTTCAAATATTACATCAATAAAAAATTTTAATTGTGAAGAAAATGAAAAGTTAAACTTCCTTACATATGGAACAAGTTCTAAGAATCTTTATTTAATATTACTAGAGGATTTATAAAATGGCAAATTTTTTCAATAGGAGTATTATTGCAATAATTTATTCGTCAATTTTTTTAAGTTGCCTCTTATATGATCGAAAGACTTTTTTAGTACTAGGAATAGTTTTAACAATATTAGTAATAAAAGAGTTTACACGGATTTGCAAACTTTCTATTTATAATTTATTAATAGCCATAATTTTATATTTATTATTAATTTTTTTTGTAAAAAATAACAGCTTATTATCCAATATATTATTGGCTATTTCTGTGATTATAAATTTATATCTTCTATTTAATTTACTTTTAAATAAATCTTTCAGGTTCAAAAAATTTTCATCATTCGCAATATTACTTTTTCACATAGTTTTATCATTGTACTTTTTATTTCAATTACCTTTCTTAAAAGATAATTATGAGCCCATTCAAATACTATTTTTATTAATTATTATATGGACATCTGATTCTGCAGGATATTTATTTGGAATTAAGTTTGGAAAAAGAAAATTAATGAAATCTATCTCGCCGAAAAAGACTATTGAGGGGTTAATAGCAAGTTTATCTTTTGCCCTAATTATATCTTTATTCTTTGGATATTTTATCGATCACAATGACTTATTAAAAATTTCGTTAACAGGGTTTTTTATAGCATTTTTAGGTTCAATTGGTGATTTAATTGAATCTAAATTTAAAAGACAATCGGGATTAAAGGATAGTGGAAAAATCTTAAAAAGTCATGGTGGAATTTATGATAGATTAGATAGTCTTATATTCACAGCACCTTTTTTATATATTATCTATTTTTTTAATATTTTAAGTTTTTAGATGTTTCATAAAGAGGGTCATAAAATTATTATATTATTTTTAGGATTAACAATCATAGACATAATCCTTTTAGAATACATTTGGGAAGAAAGTTTAATTGTAACGCTCATTCAATTACTGTTACTAACTCTCTTAATTTTATTACTTCAATTTTTTAGAAATCCCAAAAGAAATACCAAAATAAATAAAAAGCATATTTTATCACCAGTTGATGGGAAGGTTGTAATTGTTCGAAAAGTATATGAAAAGGAATTTTTTAAAGAAGAAAGGATTCAAGTTTCAATTTTCATGTCACCTATTGATGTTCATGTCACCAGATACCCTATTTGCGGAAAAGTGATATTTAGCAAATATCATCCAGGTAAATATTTAGTTGCATGGCACCCCAAGTCTTCAGAAAAAAACGAAAGAACAACAATTGTACTAAAAACTGATAATTTTGGAAATATTTTGTATAGACAAATAGCTGGGGCTTTGGCTAGAAGAATTGTAAATTATGCAAAAGTGGATAGTCTAGTAACTCAGGGTGAGGATGCAGGATTTATAAAATTTGGTTCAAGAGTTGATATTTTCCTGCCTTTAGATTCCAAAATTAAAATAAAATTAAATGCTAAAGTCAGAGGAGGAGAAACGTTAATTGCAACTTAATTTTTTTTTGAAATAGTTTCTTTAATGATTTCAATTTTCTTTAATACATCATCCAATTTATTTCTTTCATTCTGAATAACTTTTTCGGGCGCATTTTCAACAAATTTAGTGTTTGATAATTTTTTTTCTAATATAGTTTTAAAACCTAAATTATATTCCAATATTTTTTTTAGTTCATTAACATCATCATCGGATGTTTCTTGAACGTAATCTATATTATATCTAAATTTTCCAACTACAATAGTACTTGATATTTCAGGATCAATTTCATTTGAAAAAATCAGTTTACAATTTGTTAACTTTTTAAAAACTGAGGAAAAACTTTCATCAAAATTTGTATTCTCATGAAAAATTGATAACTCGTCTTTGAAACCAATATTCTTCTGCTTTTTAAAGTTTCTTAATTTAGAAATGACATTTATTAGATCATCGAAATTGTTTAAAAAAACCGAATCAACTTCATCAGATTTTGGCCAATTTAAATTCTCAGATATTATTTTCTTGTTAATATTCATTTTTTCAAACAGCTCCTCACTTAAAAATGGCATAAAAGGGTGTATTAATACCAAAATTTTATTGAAATATGATTTTATTATTGTTGAAGATTCTTCTGAAAGTTCTTCACCATATTTTGGTTTAACTATTTCTAAAAAAATAGAACAAAAGTCATCCCAAACTAATTTATATATTATCATCAGGGCTTCAGATATTTTAAATTTTTTAAAACATCTATTTATTTTATTTAATTGTAGGTTATATTTTGATTCAAACCACTTCACCGCAAGAGTTGTACTATCTTTTTGATTTAATTTATTAGACACTTTAAAACCTTTAAATAGCCTATACGCATTCCATATTTTATTTGTAAAATTTCTTCCCTGAACACACAATGATTCATCAAATAATAAATCATTTCCAGCAGGTGCTGAAAATAATAAACCTATTCTTACACTGTCTGCACCATATTTTTCAATTAATTCAATTGGATCAGGTGAATTGCCTAACTGCTTAGACATTTTTTTTCCTTTACTATCCCTAACTATACCTGTGAAATAAACATTTTCAAAAGGCTTTTCATTTCTTAAATAAAATCCACTCACTACCATTCTAGCAATCCAGAAAAAAATAATATCAGGACCAGTTACAACAGTTGATGTTGGATAGTAATAATTAATATCATTATTATTAGGATTTCTAACTCCATCAAATACACTTATAGGCCACAACCAAGAAGAAAACCAAGTATCAAGAACGTCATTTTCTTGAAAAATATCTTTTTCATTGATGTTAGAATTTCTTTCTTTGAATTTTTTCAAAGCATCTTTTTTTGATTTTGCTACAACAAATTTTGACTTATTCTTTTCAGAATAAAATACAGGAATTCTGTGTCCCCAATATAATTGTCTTGAAATATTCCAGTCCCTTATATTTTCCATCCAATGTTTATATGTGTTAACATATTTCTTAGGATAAAATTTAATATCATTATTATTTACAGCATCAAGAGCTGGTTTTGATAATAAATTCATTTTAAGAAACCACTGAGTTGACAGTTTTGGTTCTACAACACATGAAGTCCTTTCAGAAATTGATATTTTATTTTTATACTGTTTTGAATCCAATAATAGTTTTTTTTCATTCAGCTCCAAAATGATTTTTTTTCTAACTAAAAATCTATCTAATCCGTTATAATGCTTGCCATTTTCATTTAATGTGGCATCATCATTAAAAATATTAATAGATTCAAGTTTATGTTTCAATCCAATTGAAAAATCTTTTTCGCTGTGAGCTGGAGTAACTTTAAGACACCCTGTTCCAAAGTCTTTTTCAACTAATTCATCAAAAACAATAGGAATTGAACGATTCACAATTGGGATTATTACCTTGCTTCCCTTTAATTTTTTATATCTTATGTCATTAGGGTTTATAGCTATTGCAGTATCACCAAAAATAGTTTCTGGTCTAGTAGTTGCTACACTAATATATTCATCGGAGTCTTGAATTTTATATTTGAGAAAAAATAATTTGGAATCTTTCTCAATATAAATAACCTCCTCGTTTGAAAGAGTTGTTTTTGCTTCAGGATCCCAATTAACAATTTTCTTATCTCTGTAAATAAAACCATCATTGTATAGTTTTATAAACATTTCAATAACAGATTCAGATAATTCATGATCAAGTGTAAATTTAGTTCTATCCCAATCACACGAACATCCAATTCTTTTTAACTGATCTATGATAATTCCACCATGCTTTTTTGTCCAGTCCCAAGCATGATCTATAAATTCTGATCTTGTTATTTCATGCTTGTTTATATTTTTATCCTTCAACATTTTTACAACCTTAGCTTCAGTTGCTATGGAAGCATGGTCAGTACCTGGTACCCAACATGCATTTAGACCATCCAGCCTAGCTTTTCTGATTAATATATCTTGGATAGTATTGTTTAACATATGACCCATATGTAAAATTCCGGTAACATTTGGTGGAGGAATTACTATAGTATAAGAAACTTTATCATTAGGGTTTGATGAAAACTTATTATTTATCTTCCATCTTTCAAGCCACTTTAGTTCTACTTCTTTTGGTTTATAAGATTTTTCTGTAATCATCTATCTCTTTTAAGCAAAAGTAACTAACTCAATAGATATTTAAAAGAGAACCTATTTTTTTGTATTAGAATATTAAATAATTAATTTTAATTATAATTATAATACTATGAAATTAAAGGTCTTATCCGCAATCACTCTGTTTATATGTTTTCTTTCTTTAGGTCAAGAAAGAAAAGCTGAAATAAAATTTGATGAAAAGTTAATTGATTATGGTGAGATTGAATATGACTCTGATGGTAAAAGAACATTTAAATTTACTAATGTTGGTGAAGTGCCATTAGTTTTTAGTCGGATATCTTCATCTTGTGGATGTACTGTCCCCAAGAGACCTGATAAACCAGTTGCCCCAGGTGAGTCAGCAGAAATTGAAGTTGAATACGATACTAAAAGAGTTGGTGTTTTTATTAAAGCAATAAACGTAAGTTCTAACGCAATTAACTCCAATATAATTTTAAGGATTAAAGGCGAGGTTTTGGAGGAAGAAAACAATGAGGAAAATGAATAAGAATAAAGAATACATAATCTTTGAAATACTCACTAAAAGAATTTAATTCCTTTGGAGTTGAATCACACTGTTCCAATTTATACTTAATTAATTCTATAAAAGATTTTTATAAAATTGATATTAGTACAAGAGCTCAAGAAAAAATTATTCTTGGGGCTGGTACCAATATTTTGTTAAAAAGTGAATTTATTTCTAAACCTATATTTAAAATACAAATTCAGGGTATAGATATATATGATGAAAATAAGAATCAAGTTTTTATTTCAGTTGGAGCAGGAGTTAATTGGGATGAGTTTGTTTGGTGGTGCATAAATAAAAATTTTGGTGGTGTTGAAAATTTAGTTTCAATTCCCGGAAATGTAGGTAGTGCTCCAATTCAAAATATTGGTGCTTATGGAAAAGAAGTAAAAGACATTATATATAGCTGTGATGGGGTTTTTATTAAAAATTTAGAAAAAAAAACATTTAAAAATTCTGATTGTAATTTCGCTTACAGGTCATCGATATTTAAAAAGGAATTAAAAAATAAATTTGTAATAACCAAAGTTAATTTTGTATTAAAAAAAAATAATCATAAGGTTCTATCAGATTATAATTCAGTATCATCTGCTCTAAAAAAAATAAATATTTCTAAACCAAAAATAAATGATATAGCGAAAATTATAAAAAAAATAAGAGAAGAAAAACTTCCAGATTATAATAAAATTGGAAATGCAGGAAGTTTTTTCAAAAACCCAGTTTTAAGTACTGAAAAATTTGAGGGATTAAAATCTAAATTCAATAAAATTCCATCTCATAAAATTAACAAAAAGTTAATTAAAGTTCCAGCTGCATGGTTAATAGAAATATGTGGATTTAAAGAGCTTGCATACAATAATGTTAGTGTTCATAAAAATCAATCATTAGTTATTATAAATTTGGGTGGTGCTAAAGGAATTGACATTTATAATTTTTCCCAAAAAATAAAAGAAAGTGTTTATAAAAAATTTGATATATTGCTTGAGGAAGAAGTAAACATAATTTAATAAAATGGAAATATATATTATTACAATTGCATTGCTAGCTTTTGCCTTTGTGGGTATTTCCATAAAAATAATATTAAAAAAAGATGGAAAGTTTTCAGGAACTTGTGCAAGCAATAGTCCCTTTCTTAATAATGAAAGTAAACCATGTGGTATTTGTGGGAAACTTCCAGATGAATCAGAATGTAAAAAATCTTCAGTTAATCTTAATTAATTAAATATCATTTTGAAAAAAACTAATTTATCATTTGATGATTTATTAAATAATAATTGGGATTACGTCTATAATTTCCTTTTAAAAAAAACTAATAACGACTTTCTTTCTGAAGAAATTACAATTCAATCCTTCTCAAAGGCATTTGAAAAAATCGATCTTTTTGATAAAAAATATAAATTTAAAACATGGATTGTCTCAATTGCAAAAAATCAATTAAATGATTACTTCAAAAAGAAAAAGTTAAGATTTGAAAACATTGAAAATATTAACTTAGTAGGGTTAAAAAATAATTTTAATCCTGAGGAAGAATTGATAAATAAAGAAAAATATAATCACTTAAATGAAAAGATTGAAGAGTTAAAACCGATGTATAAAGAAATAATAAAACTAAAGTATATAGAAGACTTATCAATTAGGCAAATTTCTAAAAAAATCAACCAACCTTTAAACACTGTCAAAATTAAAATTTTCAGAGCAAAAAAAATTTTAAGTGAGATATTAGAATTGAAATGATAAAATTTATTAGGAAACTAGGTCCTGGATTACTATTTGCTGGTGCTGCTATTGGGGTTTCTCATTTGGTACAATCAACTAGAGCTGGAGCAGAATTTGGTTTTGGCTTAATTTGGGTTTTAATATTATGTAATTTTTTTAAATATCCTTTTTTTTTGTTTGGAACAAAATATACACATGCAACAGGCGAAACTGTTTTAGATGGGTACTTAAAAATAAATAAATGGGTTTTAGTAATTTACTTCATTTTGTCATTAGTTACAATATTTACAATACAAGCTGCTGTAACTATTGTTACAGCTGGTCTAGCAATTGAACTTTTTGGTATTACTGACGATATAACTTATTGGGCTTTACTAATTATTATTATATCATATTTTTTATTGAAGATTGGAAAATATAAGCTATTGGATAACTTAATGAAATTAATTATAATCATACTTGCAGTATCGACTATTATTGCCTTAGTTTCATCATCAATAAATAGTAAAACAATAATAGATTTAGATCAAATTTTTCCTGATAATTTTGAAGGAATTGTGTTTTTAGCAGCATTTATGGGCTGGATGCCAGCGCCATTAGATATTTCAATTTGGCAATCAATATGGACAAAAGAAAAGATAAAAATAGAAGAAAAAATAAATTATCAATCTGCTAAATTTGATTTTAATCTTGGCTACTTGATAACTGTTTTTTTAGGGTTAAGTTTTTTAGGTTTGGGAGCATATGTAATGTATGATTCTGGTGAAAGGTTTTCTGATTCAGGAAGTGTTTTTGCTTCTCAATTAATAAAACTATATACATCTAATCTTGGTGAAGGAATGTTGGTGTTTATAGCAGTTGCAGCATTTACGACTATGTTTAGTACAACTATAACATGCCTAGATGCTTCACCAAGAGCTATGAGTAAGACAGCAGAACTATTAAAATTTAAAAAACTTAATGATTACAATAGCTGGATTACAATTTTGTCAGTTGGTACAGTTTTTATTTTTATATTTTTCATATCAGAAATGGGTAATCTTGTAAAAATTGCTACTGTATTATCATTTATAACTGCTCCTTTCTATGCATTAATTAATTACATTCTTATGACAAGCAGTTTAGTACCAAAAAAACATAGATTATCTATTTGGATGAAAGTTTATTCAATATCAGGAATATTATTTCTAACATTTTTTTCTATTTGGTATTTAACATTAATCTAAAATAATTTTATAATGGTATATTTGTTGTTTATATTATTTCATTGGAAACTCAATTATTAAAGTCTGTAAAAATATCCGATAAATTTGATAATTCGAATTTTGAAACATCTAGCGATAAAAAATCATCTTGGAAAAAGTTAAAACTACCCTCATCAAAAAATATTTCTGGCTCTTACTCAACTGAAAAGTTTTCAAAAAAACCAAAATGGATTAGAGTTAAATTACCTGTAGGTAAACAATATACAAATCTAAGAACATTAGTTGATAAATATAAGTTAAATACTATTTGTTCATCTGGAAGCTGCCCTAATATGGGTGAATGTTGGGGAGAAGGTACGGCAACGTTTATGATATTAGGGAATATTTGTACAAGATCCTGTGGATTTTGTGGTGTTAAAACTGGTAGACCTGAGAATGTTGACTGGGAGGAACCCGAAAAAGTTGCGAAATCCATCTCCTTGATGAAAATCAAACATGCTGTTATTACATCTGTAGATAGAGATGACTTAGCAGACCAAGGTTCCATTATTTGGGCTGAGACTGTTAAAAGTATTAGAAGGCTTAATCCAGGTATTACGATGGAAACACTAATTCCTGATTTCCAGGGAATTGAAAAACATTTAAACAGAATTATTAATGTAAAACCAGAGGTTATATCTCACAATATAGAAACTGTTAAAAGACTTACAAGAGAGGTTAGAATTCAAGCTAGATATTCTAGAAGCCTTGATGTACTTAAATATTTAAAAAATAAGGGAGTCAATAGAACAAAATCAGGATTAATGCTAGGTTTTGGAGAAACTGACTTAGAAGTTATTCAAACAATTAAAGACTTACGAAACGCTAAGGTTGATGTATTAACAATAGGGCAATATTTGCAACCATCAAAAAAACACCTACCGGTTAAAAACTTTATAAGTCCAGAGATTTTTAAAAAATATGAAAAAATAGCACTTGACATAGGCTTTATCCATGTTGAAAGTGGACCATTGGTAAGATCTTCATACAAGGCTCAGAAACATATAAATTAATTTAAAATTTTATTTATTTCTTTTAGAAATATTGACTCATCTTTCAAAAACTTAGTTTCAATATCCAGATAGAAAAGATTACTAATTTTTTCATTTAATTTAAAATAATCCTTTTTTGTTGTAATTACATTTAAATTCCTTGATATTATTTTTATACTATCAATGTCATATTTAGAATAATTATGGTGATCTGAATACTTTAAGTGTTTAAATTTTATTTTCTTGTTATTTAAATATTTTTCAATATTTTTTGTTTCAGCAATACCTGTTACAAGAATAATTTCTTTTCCAGAAAAGGCTTTTATATTTTCAATCTTATCTCCATATATTTTTTCTTTATAAACAACTGTAGTAAAAAATAATTTTTGATTTTTTATGAGCTTAATTTTTGATTTAATTTCATCCATTTCATTTGAATTAAGATTTTCAGGACATTTTGAAACGATAATTATGTCAGCTCTTTTGTATGACGATCTTGGCTCTCTTAAATTACCAAATGGCATGATGTAGTCACTGTAAAAAGGGTTTGAAAAATTAGTTAAAATAATATTTAACTTTACAGAAAGTCTTCTGTGTTGAAATGCATCATCTAAGATTATTAAATCACATTTAAAATCTTTAAGAATTCTTTTGATTCCAAATACTCTATTTTCACATACATATACCTCACTTTTTGGATAGGTTATTTTTAATGTATAAGGTTCATCACCAACATAATTAATTTCCGATTTTAAATCTAATTTTAAAAAACCTTTTGACTTTCTTTTGTAACCTCTGCTTAATGTAGCAATCTGGTATTTTTTTAAATAATTTGATAACAAATAACCAACCATAGGAGTTTTTCCAGTTCCACCAAATGATAAATTCCCAATTGATATTGTTGGTGTATTAAATTTTGAATTAGTAATTATTTCATAATCGTAAAGGAAATTACGAAAAGTTTGAACCGCAGTGAATAATAATGAGAATGGAAAAAGGAATTTTCTCAGCAAAGACATTAGACGAAAATATAAATTATATTTGATAAAAAATTCATGAAGTTATCAAGTATTATAAATATTTTAGAAAATTGGGCACCACTATCGCATGCTGAAGAATTTGATAATGTTGGGCTAATTGTTGGAGATATAGACAGTAATATTAATAAAACGATAATTACTCTTGATACTACAATGGAAGTAGTTAATGAAGCCATTGATAATAAATGTAACTTAATAATAACATTTCACCCATTAATATTTGAACCCATAAAATCAATTAGTCTTGAAAATAGAATTCAAAAAATTATAATAAAATCTATAAAAAATAATTTAAATATATATTGTATTCATACTAATTTAGACAATAATCCTAAAGGTGTGAATTTTAAAATATGTCAAAAACTAAAAATTAAAATTTTAAATTTTTTAATACCTAGCAAAACAATAGATGGAATTGGAATGGGAATGTACGGAAATCTTGATAAATCTTTATACGAAAACAATTTTATAACTCATATCAAAAAGAAAATGGGAGTAAGTTATTTAAGACATAGTAGTTTTTTAAATAAAAAAATAAAAAGAGTAGCAGTTTTGGGCGGGTCAGGAAGCTTTGCAATAAATACTGCAATTGATGAAAAAATTGATTGTTTCATTACTTCTGATTTAAAATATCATGATTTTTTTAAAGCTAATAATCAAATTCTTCTTATTGATATTGGCCATTACGAAAGTGAACAATTTACAAAAGAACTGATTTTCAACTATCTTATTAAAAAAATTCCTAAGTTTGCGTGCATTATTACAAATACAAAAACAAACCCAGTAAATTATTTTTAAATATGGCAAAAAAAGTAGAATACTCCGTTGAAGAAAGATTAAGAGCACTTTATGATTTGCAGTTAATAGATTCTAGAATTGATAAACTAAGGAGTGTGAGAGGTGAACTTCCATTGGAAGTCGAAGATTTAGAAGATGAAGTTTCTGGATTAGAAGTAAGAATTGTTAAGATTCAGGCTGGTGTTGATGGGTTTGAAAATGAAATTAAAGAAAAACTTAATAAAATTGAAGAATCAAAAGTTCTTATAAAAAAGTATAATGATCAACAAAAAAATGTAAGAAATAATAGAGCTTTTGAATCTCTAAGTAAAGAAATTGAATATCAAGAGCTGGAAATTGAGTATGCTGAAAAACAAATTAATGAGTTAAAAGCTCAAATTGAACTAAAAAATGAAAAGCTTGGAGAGGCTAACGATATCAAAAATGAAAGAAACTCACACTTAAAGCATAAAAAGAAAGAGCTTAATGCAATAACAAAAGAAACTGAAAAAGAAGAATCAGAACTACTAAAAAAATCTGACAAATTTCAATCTAAAATTGATGAATCTCTTTTAAAATCATACCACAAGATAAGATCAAGCGTAAAAAACGGTTTAGCTGTTGTCCCGGTTGAAAGAGGAGCCTCAGCCGGTTCTTTTTTTGTAATACCTCCTCAAGTACAACTAGACATTGCATCGAGAAAAAAATTTATAACTGATGAGTATAGTGGCAGAATATTAGTTGACAAAGAACTTGCTGTGGAAGAAAATAAAAAAATGGAAAAAATTTTTACTTCTATTTAACAATAAAAGACTTACTCAAAGTATTACCTCCTGATACCTTAATTGAATAAAAGTACTGGCCATTTGATAATTTTTTAAATTGGTTTTCGCTCAAACCGAAATTATGTTCACCTCTTTTTAGCATACCATCATATACATTTGAGACATGCCTTCCAAGTATATCAAAAACATTAATACTAATATTATGATCTTGTTTTAATCTGAGGTTTAAATCAACCTTTTTATTGCCATTCAAGTATATCGGGTAATGATAATTAACTAAAGAATTATAATCAACTATATCTTTATCATCACAAGCAAATCCCAATCCAAGCAAGTCAAAATCTTCTCCTAACATTGCGTTATTTATATAATTTGAATCACCACATAACCAATTAGTTAGAATTGTTTGATAGATTGATCTAAAATCAACACCATACTGCATATTTCCTCTTTTATCAAGAGCTGATAAACTAGGGTGTTCGCCAACAAAACCACTTCCTCTAAGTGCAGGACCAAAAAGCATAACAGGAGCTGAAGAACCATGATCGGTACCCTCAGACCCATTCTCTCTAACTCTTCTTCCAAACTCTGAAAATGTCATGGTTAGAACCTTCGAATCAAAACCATCATAATTTAAATCATTATAAAATATTTTAATCGATTCTGAAAGTTGTGTTAATAAAGATTGATGTGTCTCTGGTTGATTTCCGTGTGTATCGAACCCACCAAGTGAAACCATATAAATTTTTGATCCTAATCCCCCTTTTATTAATCTAGAAACCAACCTTAATTGTTTATCTAAATTTGAATCGGTATAAGATTCAGAATCATCTGAATTATTAAATGCCTCGCTTATTACTTCTGCATAATCATATGTCGTATTTGAAACTCTTCTCAAAAACTCAATTTGATCTCCATGTGTACAATCAGGCAAATTTTCGGTAGAAAAAAACTCACCTCTTTCAGCAACTTGTTCTAATCTTTTTTCATTAGCAACGGCAAAAGCATAAGATCTTTGATCTCCTTTAAAAATCATATTAGAATTACTACCAATTTGAATAGCTACAGGTTTATCTGGCGGGTTTGTTGCATAATCAAAGTATTTTTCATCATAATATCTACCTAACCAACCTGTTGACATTTGAGATTTATCCTTAGTTCCAGTTGCCCATATGTCAGAGGATGTGAAATGTGATAGGTTTTGATTCTCATATCCAACGCCATGAACTACTTTCATATTACCATCTTTCCAAAAGGGATTGAGGGAGTTCATATAACTAGGGATTGAAAAGTCATCATTAAGCTTTACTAAATTATTTTTAGGTATATGAATTGAAGGTCTTTTAGATACATAATTATCATAATCATAGACAGGAATAATTGTATTTAACCCATCATTTCCCCCTTTTAATCTAATCATAACCAATACCCTATCCGAAATTGAGTTTCCTAGAGCATTAGCAACAAAGTTTGAATTAATAACTGATAAGTGAGAATTACCTAAAGAGATAGAACCAGCACCAGCAATCCCTAATACCTTTAAGAATCCCCTTCTGTCCCAATGAGAATGCTCCTTATTATGTTTATCAGAATTTAAATACTTATCACTCATTTTAGTTGAAATTCAGGTAATTTAATTAAAAAACCTATTAATCTATAGGTTTGAAGAGGTACAGTATCATTGTTAATGTTCCATGTACCATCTTCATAATAAATATCAGGAACATCTGATTTAAAAACTTCAACTGCATCACTCAAATCCTCTTGTTTTATATCATATTCACAAAACATAAAATCAATTACTTTTTTTACAATACTATTTGGATTAGTATCAGTATCTCCAACAATATTTTTCAGAAAATTTTGATATTGAATTTTATCTTTTTGCCAAAACTTCCATAATATATTATCAATAAATTCCCATCTCATTGGAAGCGAACCAGTTGAAATCCAATGATGATTTCCTTGCCATCCTGCAACATCAACAGGGTTCAGAACCTCCTGCCCCATGTCTCTAGATTTATATATAAAGTAATTATCTAAGTTATAATTATCAGGTGTTTGAAACTTTAATTGATTAAATAAATTACATAACAAATCTGAAGGACTTTTAATTAATACATTTCTATTATAATTATCAAAAAAATGTTCACTTTTAAACATTTTTCTATAAAGAAGATTTAAAGAAAAATTATTTTCAATAAAATAACTTGACAACTTATTAATAACATCGTCATTTACATTAGGATTTATAAAATATTTATAAAGTTTAGTACATATAAATTTACCTATCAATTCTTTTTTCTCTTCAAATAAAATATCTATTACATCATTATAATCCCAATTTCCAGTTCTTCCGAAGATTGTCTTTTGACCATCATCATACCATTTTTCATTAAATGATATTGGACCTTGATTACTTCTGGTATTAAAACCTGTTAATGCTCTTGAGGTTTCTGTTATATCTTCTTGAGTGTACCCATTTCCTTCACCTAATGTAAAGAGCTCATATAATTCTCTTGAATAATTTTCATTTGGTTTAGAGTTTTTGTTTTCAAAGCCATTTAGATACATTAACATTGCATCATCTAAACCAATAGCTTTGACAAAATCCTTAAAATTACCCAAAACATTTTTTTGAATATTATTATAATACCTAAAAGCATATGCAGGGTTATTATACATGTAATATTCAGTTACAAAATGATTACTCCAAAAAAGTGTTAATCTATCACGGAAACCATTTTTTAATAAATCTCTAAAAACTATTTTTTGATGATCTCTAAAGAAAGCTCCACGATTTCTGCCTGATTCATTAAAATCTGAAGCAGTCCAATTTGCCCATCCAGGATCCGGTGAAATTTCAAGATTTAAAGCATCATCAATAATTTTATCAATTAAATTTTGTGGTGAATAACTAAGAAAATTAGATAAATTATTTTTATCTATTCCAAACTCCATTCTTCTAAATAGGTATAAAATTTTCTTTTCTTCCCAAGGATTTTCATTACTTGGAATGAATATATTTAAACTATTATTCGAACAGTTTTTATTCATTTTTTGTTTTCCTTAATAACTCAAAAGAGTAATTTAATTACAATTTAAAAATTATTAGTTAAATTGACAGAAATGATTAAAAAAATCTTAATTCTACTATCGACATTTTTACTAATAATATTTTTATTATTTTTTACAGATTTCTTTGAATTTAATTTCAATAAAAATCAAATAACAAGTCTAAAATTTATTTTTAAATCATATATAATAATATCTTCCATATGTTTTATAACAGGTGAAATTACAAAGAATTATAGCCAAATTGATAAGGTGTGGAGTTTGGTACCAATTTTTATTGTATGGTACTTTGCAATATCATCAAATTTTAATGAAAGAATGGTACTAATGTCTGTTCTTGTAACAATTTGGGGATTAAGATTAACGTACAACTTTTCACGTAAAGGTGGATATAGTATATATTTTTGGAAGGGTGAGGAAGATTACAGATGGAAAGAGGTAAGAAAATCTATTCCGTTTTTTAGATCCAATTTTAATTGGTCATTATTTAATTTATTTTTTATATGTTTTTATCAAATGGGATTAATTTTTATGTTCACAATGCCTATTCTTTCGGCATGGCAAGGATCAGAAAACCCTGTTAATTTCACTGATTATATTTTAACTTTTTTTATGTTACTGTTTATTATTGTCGAAGCAATATCAGATCAACAACAATATAATTTTCAATCCATAAAATACATAAAAATTAAAAATGGTGAAAAATTGGAGGGTAAATTTAAGGATGGTTTTATTTCCAATGGATTATGGGGCTTCTCAAGGCATCCAAATTTTACAAGTGAACAATTGATTTGGATTACTTTTTACCTTTTTTCTTTTTCAGCTAATAATTTGATTTTTAATTGGTCAATTATTGGATGTGTCATGTTAGTAATACTTTTCAATAATAGTGCAAAATTTAGTGAGGAAATTAGTTTAAAAAAATATCCAAAATATGCTGAATATCAAAAATCAGTTCCAATGTTTATAGGAAAATATAAAAAAAATTAGTTTAAATTTTCTAATATAAATCCAACCATATTTTGTCTAGATTTATCAATTATACCAATTCCGGTTGCATAAATAACATTCTTCATGCTTAATGAATCAGCTTTCAGTTTTAACTCTCTTGCGTGTAAGGGGTGGTGATGAAAATCTGCAATATTTCTTGGCTTTCTGTTTTTGCCAAAATTTACAATAAAAAAAGGAGGATCATTTATGTCCATTTTGTCAAAAAAATCAATTTTTGAAATATGATTTTTAGCATAAACTTCGTTCATCCATTTTTCTTGATCTAATTTTCCAATGTATTGTTTAGTCAATTCTTCCATGTACTGTTTATCAACATTTGCCATAATTCTCCATTTATTTAAGTCCATTGTATGAGCTGCAGCAATACCAACTACAAGTGAAACTCTTGATGATTCTCTTTCAACAGGATCAATGCTCTTCAAATCTGCCATATCATCAAAAAAACCAAGCCATAAAGATGAAGTGGCACCCGCCGAGGAGCCCATGACACCAATTTTTGATTTATCTATTTTGTATTTATCACTATTAAATCTTAAAAACTGTAATGCTCTTTTAGCATCTTTCAAAGAGGTTAGGATTCCATCATTATTATTTTTAAATCTATAATTTATTGTTGCAAATGAAACACCATTATCAATCAATTTTTTAATTCTATTAAAATTATTTTTAGAGTATGCTGACTCTTTACTTCCTGAACCAAAACCTCCTCCATGGATGAAGATCATTAATGGAGATTTATTCTCTTTATTAGACATCCATAAATCCAAAATATTTCTGTCAAAACTTCCATACTTTATATCTTTTAGAACAAAATAATTATCAGATTTAATTAATGAGTCAATATTTACTAGATTTTTTTGAGAAAAAACACTAAAACTTAAAAGTAATATTAGAACGGATATTTTTAAATTCATAAGTTTATTTTTAAAAAGAGAGAGATAAAAAATATATTATAGTTGGTATAAAAATTACACTACAAGATAAATTAAAAAATTTTGAATTAAAGTTTTTTGAATGCCAAAAAGCTAAAACAATTAATGGAATTTGGAATGGTAATCTAATCAATGTTTGTAGCTTAGAAACCGATAATATTTCTTGAACTTCACTAGAATTATATAAAAATATATTTGCCGGAAAAACTAAAATTAATAAGAATATAATTCCCCACGAGCCATACAATCTGTATTTTTTAAAAAAAATCATAAAACCAAAAATAATTTCAAATAAACCAGAAGCGTAAATAAAAAAATAATGAAAAGGAATATAGTCTGGCATAATAATTTTAAAAAAATCTGCATTTGTAAAGTGAGTGATACCAATAATTATATAAAGGCTACCCAAAGCATATATTGTAAATAATTTATATTTAATCATAAAGAAAATCACAATAGAAAACCATAATTATTATATTTAATGTGATGACTCATAAAATTAACTTTTATTATATCACAATTCTTTTTTTGACATGTAATTTTTTTTATGGTCAAAATTTACTGATTGATGGAACTGTTTTAGACAAAAATAATTTTGAGATTCCATTTGCAGCAGTTGGAATTTTAAAGAAAAATATAGGAACCACATCAACATCTGAAGGTACATTCTCATTTATTGTTAGCTCTAATGAAATAGGAGATACATTAGAAATTTCATCATTAGGTTTCAAAACTTTTAAAATAAAAGTTAAAGATTACCTTGAGAAAAAAAATAAACTAATAACTCTTTCTGAACAACTAACTCAACTTGATGAAGTTGTTGTGAAAGCACCCATAAATTATATAGAAAGAGCATTAAAATCCCTGAAAAATAATTCCTTAAGTAATAGCCATCAACTAAATATCTTATATAGAAGATGGGATGTGGAAGAAGAAAAATGTGCCTTTTTTATTGAACAATTTATAAAAGTAATTGACAAGGGACCTAATTCAAATATTATTAAATCAAATATTGAAAATCAAAGAAAGTCAGCAGATTATAGATTTGTAAAAAATGAGGCTCAATATCATCCTTTGCAATACACTGAGTGGAATAATCCCTTGAGAAGAGGTATTAGAGCTAAAGACTATAAATGGAAAAAAATTAAAAACTCATCTTATGATAATGAAGATGTATTAATATTTGAAGGTATCAATGATAATTTTGATAAACTTAAACTTATAATTGGTTTTGAGAGTTATAAAATATATCAAGTAGAATCTGATAAAAACCCTAAAGTTGGTAAAAGTCAAATAGGGTTATGGATATACAAAAAAAATAGTGAAGGCAAACTTTATTTGAGCTACCACAAAAGAGAATGGAAAGGAGCCAGAGAATTACCTGAAAATGTAAAGAAAGCAATGATTAGCTCTGGTAAAAAAGTTAGAGAATTTTATCCTGTATCATTTAGACATGAACTGATAGTGACAAAAATGATAGAGAACAAACAAAAATTTGATAAATTTATGGATATGGAACAAAAAGATATGTCATTATACGACATAGCTTATAATCAAAGTTTTTGGCATAATTTTAGCCTTCCACCTAAAACTAATTATTATAAAAAAAATATACTAGAACTAGAATCTAGATTTGGTGTAAAAATTGAAAATCAGTTCAAGTATTCAAACTAATATTAAATTTAAAAATGATGAAAAAACTTTTGTTATTAATATCCTTACTAATATTTCCATTTGTAATTGACGCTCAAACTAAAAAAGACGATAAAAAAGAGAATAAAACAAAATCAATAAAAGACTTAACTAAATCTAGTAATAAAATTGAAGGCCTATTCACGATCTATCAGGATTCAATTAATGGTAAATTAAAAATGGTTGTTTCCGAAAATCAATTAGAAAAGGAATTTATATATTTTTCCCAAATTGCTGATGGAGTTACAGATGCTGGAAGATATAGAGGGTCTTATCAAAACGAGACTGTTTTTTATTTAAAAAGATATTTCGATAAAATAGAATTTATCTCTCCAAATACTAACTTTTACTTTGACCCAAACAGTCCATTATCAAAATCTAAAAATGCAAATATTAGTGATGCTATTTTTTACAGCACAAAAATTTTAGCTGAAGATAAAAAAAGTAAACATTATTTAATTGATGTTGATAAAATGTTTGTTTCTGAAACATTAACAAGAATTAAAAATCCTAGAAGACCTGGTTCATCATCTACACGTTTCAGTTTAGGTAATTTTGATAGGGAAAAATCAAAAGTAAAAGAAATTAAGAATTATCCAGAAAATACAAATCTTAAAACTGAGTATGTATACTATAATCCATCCTATACAAGTAGAGGCTCTGATGCTGTAACTGATGCTAGAAATGTCTCAATTCAAGTATTTCACTCGTTAATTGAAATGCCAGATGATAATTTTGAGGTAAGGTATGCTGACCAAAGAACTGGATTTTTTACAACTGAAACTAATGATATGACCTCAACTAAGACTACAAATTATAGAGATATGATTAACAAATGGAGGTTAGTTAAAAAAAACCCTGATTTAGAACTATCTCAACCTGTTAAACCAATAACATGGTGGATAGAAAACTCAACTCCACTTGAATGGAGAGAAACTATAAAGAATGCTGTTCTTCAATGGAATATCGCATTTGAAAAAGCGGGTTTTATTGATGCAATTGAAGTAAAAGTTCAACCTGATGATGCAGAATGGGATGCAGGTGATATAAGGTACAATGTATTAAGATGGACATCATCTCCTAGCCCCCCTTTTGGTGGCTACGGTCCAAGTATGGTTAATCCAAGAACAGGTGAAATTATTTCTGCTGATATTATGCTTGAGTTTGTACACTTTACAAATCGTGTATTTTATGAAAAACTTTACCAAGATCCTGTAAAAAACATGAGTCTAACAGATATAAAAACAGGAATTTTTAATAACTCAAATCATGTCTGCTCTGCAGGCGAACACACTCACGAGAATCTACTGTATGGAAAAACAGTTTATCCTGAGTACTCAAATGACGATATTAAATTGGGAAAACTAGAAGAAGATAATATGATTCGCTTAATCATGCATGAAGTCGGTCATACTCTAGGTTTAAGTCATAATATGAGAGGAAGTCACCTCTACAGTCCTGATGAATTAACTAATCCTGAACTAATAAAAGGTAAAGCTATTAATACTTCTGTAATGGAATATCCTGCACTAAATATAAGCTTAGATAAAAGTAAGCAAGCACAATTTTCTGATATTACCGTAGGTCCATATGATTTATGGGTTATTGAATTTGGATATAAACCAAACTTAGTTGGAAAAGAAAGAAAAAACCTTTTGTCAAGGTCTAATGAACCTGAATTAGCATTTGGAAATGATGCTGATGATATGAGATCATCCAGCAGAGGAATTGATCCGAGAGTGATGATTTATGACTTATCGAACGATCCAATTAGATTTTCAATTGATAGATTTAAATTAAATAATATGCTCATAAACGAGTTGAAAAATAAGTTTTTAAATGAAGGTTCAACTTATGAGGATCTTCGAAGAGGATTTTATATTTTAAACTCTTCATCGTCAACTGCGGGAAATGTAATTTCAAGATTTATTGGTGGAGTTTATGTTGACAGGTCTGTGATTGGACAAAAAGGTTCCACTAAACCCTATACCCCAGTTAGTTATAAAGATCAAAAAAGAGCTATGAATGCGTTAAGAAATTATATATTTAGTCCAACATCATTTACAGTTTCCAGTGATATATATAACTTACTGGCCAGAGAAAGAAGAGGTTTTGATTTCTCATCTGGTCCCGAGGATCCTAAAATTCATAGTCAAGTTTTAGGTTATCAAACTAGAGTTTTGTCACATCTACTTTATCCAAATACCCTACAAAGAATATTAGATTCACAACAATATGGGAATTTGTATTCTTTAACAGAGTTTATGTCAGATCTTAACGATGCAATGTTTGAAGATGATAAAAATCAAAATATAAATACTTTCAGACAAAATTTACAGGCGACATATGTATCTAGATTAATTCAAATAATCACAGGTAGTAGTAGTAGTAGATATATAATTCCGGTAAAATCAATGGCAATCTATAATCTTGAAAAAATAATGAAGATTCTAAAAAATAAAAATGGAAATACTTCTACAGTTGCACATAAAAATCATTTAAGGAAATTAATTTCTAATGCATTAGATAAGGTTTAATAAAAAGGCCTCGACAAGATGTTGAGGTTAAAAATGTGGGCGCTGAGGGATTCGAACCCCCGATCCCTTGGGTGTAAACCAAGTGCTCTGAACCAACTGAGCTAAGCGCCCTAATAGCTTTTGATCTGCTATTTAACTCATTTTTATAACAACTTTAGAGCTAATTATATAGTTGTTGATAATCAACATTATTATTTATTTAAAAATGAAGGAACAAATATAAACTTTACAAATAATTAGAGAATAATAATAAGCGTATTTTTTATTCAGTACTTCTTTCATATGCAAAACCACCATTTTTTCCTTCCGACCAAGATGTGAATTTTACACTTAAATATATATTATCATCAATTAAATGCATTACCAAATTTTTACCTTCAACATTTTTAGGTTTTCCAACTGCTGATCTAAAATCTGTAAATGATAAACTATTGATATCATTAATATTTCCTAAGGACCATGCAGTACCAGCAGGGCTTGAATTATTATTAGCTGAATTTTCTATAACGATATTAAAAATTTGACCACCACCACTAGCTCTGGTAATCCACACACTTGGGGTTATTCGATCTTGATTGGCAGACTGATTGTGATCGGCTCCATCTTCTTTTGTAAATATTTTATTTTCTCCCTTCCAAACAGTTGCAGATGTTGTATCGCCAGGGACTTCCACTACTTCATCATTGGAAGAACAGGAGCTAATGGTAAAACAAAATATTAGGATAAATAAAAAATTATTATAATTTTTTTCCATGACGTTAAAATAAATAAGGATTTAAAGATACACATAAAAGAATATTATTGAATTTATAATATTATACTTTTAAAATCTAATATAAAGATAACACTCTCACTTAATTAAATAAT
>TARA_B100001093_G_scaffold230919_1_pt1 | contig 30286 bp, 22 predicted proteins | sample TARA_B100001093 | Tara Oceans TARA_B100001093 (sample SAMEA2623116) | marine metagenome | biome: marine biome (ENVO:00000447); feature: surface water layer (ENVO:00002042); material: "saline water (ENVO:00002010), including plankton (ENVO:xxxxxxxx)" | depth 5 m | reverse complement strand
TCCTTAGAATCGCTAACAGAAGTACGTTTTGAAAATAAGGATTCAGCTTCATCAAAAAATAAAATCCAATTTTTATTTTCAGCAATATCAAAAACACGTGATAAATTTTTCTCTGTTTCTCCTACATATTTTGAAACTATCTGAGACAAATCTACTCTATATACATCAATATTATTTTTTTTACCGATCAGGGATGCTGTTAAGGTTTTTCCAGTACCTGGAGGGCCATAAAAAAGACATTTATAACCTTTATTGATACGCTTTAAAAGTTTGGAATTACTGTTTATTTCATCTTTAAATTTGAGCCAAGTATTTATATTTTCAACCTCATCCATTACCTTTGGATTTAGTATTAAATCAGACCAGATTAAGTCACTATTGATTAATTTTGCTGGGAAGTTAGTTGAATAGTCAGGTTTAAAATTTTCTCCCATAGTAATTAGTTTAATTATGTCATCATTTAAATGAACAACTTTAGACATCTTAAACTCATCACCTTTTTCATTTGAAAAATAAATTGCAGATATTTTATTTAATTTGTAATCTCTCTCAAATATGTTATTAGAATCAAATATCGAATTTGAGTTACTACCATAGTATATAAAATTTATAGTCCCAAAGGTTGGGATGAATCTTGAGTTATCCGCATCAAATTTTCCACTAAATTCAGTAAACCTTTTACCTAAACCTTTGTTTTTAATAAGAAACTTATCAAAAATTTCAGGGAAATATATGTTTGCAATAGCACAAATTACTATTAATCTATCAAATCCATCTAACTCGTGCTTTATAATCCATCTAGTATAATAACAATCAAGGGATTCTATTTCTGGCGGGGCAGGTATTTTTTTTGGTGATTCACTAAGGACAAAGTGGTTGTCAAGCCTAGCATTAATTATGTCTTTAAGCCAATCAATTTCTGACTTTATAGCCTTGAGGTTGTTTTTTGCAATAATTGTATTGTCTGGCATAATTTAGTACTTCCAATTTACTATTAGCTTCTTTTGCATTAGATCATAATTAATCATTGAAATCCCCCAAGGAATAGATTTTAGAAAAATATCAAAAGGTTTACTTTGAACATCAAGAATAAAAGAATCTTCATTTTCAATTAATCTTGCTTCTCTATTTATAAACCAATCTCTTAAAGTTTGGATTGATTTTACCTTTTTCCAATTAGATAACAATGCATTAATGGCTCCATCACATATATCAATTTCAAAATCAATTAATTTAACAGAATCATCAATTGACCGAGTTAGATCAATTCCGCAAAGGACTTTATTAAAAGTGAAATCTTTTTCATTCGAATCAACTCCGTTCACAATATAATCTGTAAGCATAATAGCTTTATCCTTACTTAATTCATCTTTAAATTCATTTTTTGTTAAATTTAATAAATTTAATTTAGTAAATAAAGTTTTTAAAAAAGGCCAAAACAGTAGTAGCCCAGCATTATAGATATTGACTCCATCTTCAATTTCACTTAATTGTTCTATTATCGCTTTTTGATTGTCTTGTGTTTGTTTTTGTGTTAAAATTTTCGAATTAAGACTCTCAAAAATATTTGCTACAAAGAATTTTTGTCTTTTATTTATTTTCACTCCTGGCAAATTATTAATAATCTTATTTGTTTCATAAATTTCATCTGCGATATTGAGCTCACCAAAATAAGTACTCACAAAAAAATCTGCAATATCTTTGATAATTAGATTATAGCTAGCCCATCCAACTAATAAAATCTTAAAGTTTGATATATATACTTCACTTTCATAATTAGAAGTTTCATATAAATTTTGATTGTCATGTAAGATTGAATTAGTATTAAGTAAATTAAATTTAAATACCGTTTCAACAAAAATTTTATAATATTTTGTCAGATCAGGGTATATAACATTTAAAATATTTTCAAATTGTTTTTTTAAAATCTTTTTATCGTTGATATAATGTGTTTGAAAAATTGAGATAAACCTATCGAGTTTAGCTAAGGATTTTGACCAATTAAAAAGATGTTTTTTAGCGAGGAAAATATTTTCTTTTAATGTTTGATTGAAAAAACTTATCAATTGAGAGGAATTATAAAATTCTGATTCATAAGGGAATGATCCAAATTCGATATAATAGGTAAATGTGTTGAACTTACCAAGTAAAAGTTGATTGTCTAGTTCATCGATATAATTATCAACTATGGCTTTAGCTTCATTTTTGATATTATGATCTACTTTTTTTAAATCTTGAATCAATATTAATTGTTTGGATATTTCATTTGATGATTTGAACTTTGTTTTGATTAGATTTTTATAATCAGAGCTAGATCTAAGTTTACTTATTTCATATGAGGGTAATTGATTTAGGTAATTTGAAAGGTTAACCAAATATTTTTTTGTATTTAGATTTTTTTTTATTAAATCAAAAGCTATCATATCAATAATCTCAATATGAGTAATGAGTTTTAAATTTAGAATATAGCTTATTAGTAAAATTAAATCCTGTTTACTGACATTACTAGATCTAAAGATTGAAGTATATATTTCTGAAAAAATACTTTCAATATCAACCGAAATAAACTTTAACTTTAATATATAAATAATGTTTTTGAGATTAAAAATTGAAAAAAAGAAACTTTGATTGATACTATTATCATTAAAAAACAAAATATATTTTTTTAATAACTCTTTGTCATTTTGGAATTTCTCTGATATTTTTTTTATTACCGGATCGTATTTTTTTTTATTTTGGAAATCAATTAAAGTTTTGGGTTTAGTTAGCAGAAAAATATAGTCATGAAAATTATTTTCAATACTTTCTATTATAAATTTGGTATCATTAATCAAATCTTCCTTAAAGATTAAAAATTCGATTTTATTAGAGTACTTATTTGAGATATTAAAGCTTTTAGAAACTAGTTTGGTTCTTACACTTGTTTCAATTTGTTTAAGAATTTTTAACTCATTAGTTTTTAAAGAGCCAGGCTGATTCTTTGCTCTATGAATTATCTCTTCAAATTTAAGATTTGATTTTAAACTCCAAAGTTTAAATTTTAGAATATGATTTATTATTACAGATAGGTTTTTTGAATTACCATAAGTGTAATTTTTAATGATTAAACTTAGATCAATTAAGTTTTCACTAATTATCTCTATAGCTTCAAAAAATAATTTTAGATTATTCTTTGTCAACTTTATTATTGACTTTGAAAAAAGATCATATTCATTAAATAATGAAATAAGTGAATCTAAATCTTTATTTAAAACTAATTTCTCAATAAAAAATAATATCTCTTTATCCGATTGATTTGATAAAATGTTTAATAGTCTAAAGTTTAAATTTATTGGAGATTTAAGCCGCCATAACATTTCAGTAAATGTTTGATGTAATATTGATTCAGATTTTTTAAGTTGAACGAAGTAAGAATAAAAACCATTTTCTTCAAAAACAAAGAAATCTTGACTTAAAAAATTTAGAATTTTTAAAAATAAATTTGGATTAAGTTGAATTAAATTTTTTAGTTTAGTCGAAATAAAAACTTCGTTTTTAAATATTAAACTCAAAAAATTTAAATCATTTTTCTTAATTAGATTTAAAAAAAATTTTAAAATATCATCATGTGAAATATTCGAAACTTTTGACCAAGAAAGATTTTCATTAGTTGTCAAAAAATTGAAGTAAATATCCTTATAGAATAAAATTGCCCTAGAAGACTTGGGGATTTTAGTATAGTGATATGTATTAATTATAGAAGAAAATATATCATCAAATTCATTTTTAATTCTTTGATCTCTTTTTATAAAACTTATTATTTTTTGTTTGTCTAAGTCTCCTGAAATAGCAAAATCATGAATTATGTCAAAATAAAAATCATTTACATTTATATTTTCAGTAGGATTTATTGACATCAAATTTAAAAACTTAAATCTCAGTAAAAGTTTAATAAAATCTTCTGAATTATTAGTTATTTTATATTGTGAATGAAGTTTTGAAAATTCATTTTCAATTTTTTTAAAATTACTGTCTAACTCTTGAAAAATGGAACTAGAACTTTCTATGTACTTAGGATCAAGTGAAATTTCTGCAATAGCAGCTTTTAAAGTGAATCTATCAATTGAAAATATAACATCAATAAATAAATCTTTACTTTCAAATAATTTACTAATAAAATCAGTTTTATCTTTAAATCCCTTAAAATATACTTCCGATAAATTATCAAACAATAAAATCTCTAAATCAAAATTATTAATATGAAAATTATTTTTTAAAAATGAATATATTGAGTGTTTTTGATCTTTATTAATACTTTTTTTAATTTGATATTTTTTATTAGGTTTTGGACTTGAAAATTTAACAGAGTGAGTGTTTAATATTTCAATATATTTTTCATAATTATCAAAAATATAATCTTGATCGGTATAATTATTTAAGAATTTATTTGATATTATATTATCAAATAAATTATTTCCTTTCAAATCAAAAGTAGATTTAAGAGCACTAAACATTGAATGTTGATTTAGTTCTTTAACTGATAAATTATCAAATTTTATATTATTCTTTTGATCAAAAGTAGATCTAAGTGAATTAAACATTGAATACTGGTCAAGTGTTTTTGTAGATATATTATTAAATAATAATTTATTCAGGTCTAGATGAAAATTAAATATTTTCTTAAAGACATTATAATTAGAATCTAAAATATTCCTTAAGAATGAATCTCTGTTAGTATCATCAAAAAGGCCAAATACTTTTTTGAAAAAAATAAGATCTGATATTAACAATCGAATTACTTTTTCACGATCTTGAACAATAAAATTCTCTTTTTTTAAAAAAAAATCAAGATTAGACTTAGATTTTAGCCACCATGGAAGAAAATTATTTTGTTTGTAATAATATAGAAAATCTCCGAAATGTCTTTTTGTTGGAAGTTTATATTTATTATTTATAATCTTGAAGAATTCATTGGCCAAATGGCTTTCAATCAAACCTTCTAAAGTAATGAGCTCCTGAATGTAAATAACATTTAAATCAATCTCAATTCTTTCCACCAAAATATCTTCTTTCGAGGGATTAAAATTGTTTCTGTTCAATGATCTAATTAAAATATCACCAATTTTGTCATTAGTTATTTTCTTAAATGTATTAAATAAAATATTTTGATTTTCACTAATTTCAATTTCAAAATCATACTCAATTTTTTTTATAATTATATCGTTAGACATTGATTTCTCTTATCAAAAATTGAACTATTTGTAGTGATAAGTTATCAATAGAAGCTTTATCACCATCAGACTTTAAAACTTTCCATTTAGAAAAAGTTTTAGAAATTTCTTGAAAAGATTTAAAGTTTAGATAATGAATATTATAATTAATGTTAGCAGGAACAAAATCGTCGACAACTTTAGAAATATATTTCTTAAACTCAATATTTTGAAATCTTTTTGGCCAACTAGGAAATATTATATTTATTTCGTTAGAAAAATTAAAATTGTCAGGGAAAATATTTGTACCAGTAGGTGAAGAATTAATATCAATAGTAAATTTAGACTTAAGCAAATAATTTTCAATGAAATCATCTATAAAATTCTTAGCATCAATTTTTTTATCAAAATAATTAGAACTAATTAATATTTTTTTATCCATTATATCATAAACAGAAATCATAAATTTATTAATATCACTATTTGCCTTATGGATTGTATAGTTTGACCTATCACTCAAAATTAATTTTAAATCCTCTCTTGTTTCATTTAGATTACTAAATTCATCCATTTTTGACGATTTAAATATTTCTTTACCTTGATCTATTAGTATATTTATTAAAAATCTATCATTGTTAATTGGTCGAAATAGAATATTTTCTAGGATAATTAAATCTTCACTTCTTTTATTTAAATTTTTAATTTTATTATTTATGTAATTGATTTTATTTAGGCAGTTAGATCTTTTAGATGATTCAAAAATTTTGACAGGATTCGATATTTCCTTGTTATTATAAATTAATATATATTTATCTCCATCATTTAAAATATTAAATGATTTCTTCTTTATAGCATTAATAAATAAATCTTTAAATTGAGTGTAATTTCTCAAATAAAAATTAACTTCATCATTTTTATAACATGAATTTGGAAGTGAGAGTACGTTAACATTTGGACCATTTTTAATGCTAATTTCTATTATAGACCATTTGAATTTCTCTTTAAAATTAAATGTTTTATAACGTTTATCGTCATCGATAAAATTATTATCAAAACCTATATCAAGAAGAAGCCTTAATCTAGTCTCTAGGCCTGATTTATTTTCTTTATTAGAGTCAATATTTACAAAATCTTGTCCTTTGTTTCTGTTTTTTCCTAACATAGCAATATTCTTGAGATAATTTATTTTACAATTAATTGCGTATAGATCACATTTTATCTCAGGTAATTCAGGATTGTTATCTTGATATATTTTTTTTAATAATTCTGAATTGTAAGACTCTCCAAATCTTGATAAAATATGATCAATAAACTTATTTCTCCTCTTAATGAAAGACACCTCATCTTCAATAGCCTTATTAATATTTAATTTATATTTATCTAAATCATTTGTTTTAACAATTTCTGACATTCCACTAATATCAAGAGGTATTTGAGTAAAATAAGTTTGTCCCAAGTTTTGAGTTGAGAAAAGTTTTCTAATATTGACCAATTGGGCGAGGTAATTATTCAATATTTGATCAAATAAAAGTAAATATGATTTTAACTGCTTCATTTGAGCAATTCTTAAATCACTTGAATCAGACGAAAGTTCGTTTTCTTTAAGGCCATATATTGTTGGAAATTCATTTATTACAGAGTAATAATTACTAATTTGCTCCAACAAAAATCTTCCTTTATTTATAGAATTAGATACATTAGTTTTTGAGAAGGTGTTTATATTGTTTGCTGATTGGGAATCATAAAGTTGTGAAAATATAGTGCTGTCAATTTCGTAGTTTGAATTGTTCCTAATAAAATTTATTTCACCTTCAGAATTATCTGAAAAATAGGTATCAATATCTTCAAATGACGGATAGAATGAATCTGAAAAGGTAATTATATCATCAAAGATTTTAATTCCGTTTTTAAAAATCTCAAAGTCTTTTATATTTAAAACACCCTCAATGTTTTTAATAATTTCAATTAGTTCGGAAACAAAAATTTGATTTGTTTTTTCATAGAGACTACTATCTAAAATAATACCATTTTTGGTTTCAACTCCTTGGTAAATTTCATCAGTTGGAATGTCTTTATTTTCAAAAAAGTCAAGACCAACATACTTTGCTTTTTCATTAAGACGTTTCTCTATTTTAATAAAAATTTTAGCTAAGATTTCTTCTCCAACACAAAATGAATCGATAATAACATTACAACCAATACTTATTATATCCTTTTTTAATATAATTACCTCGTTTAAATCGGTAGATAAAACTCTATGCTTTAGTATTATATTTTTAGTCTTATCAATTACTTTATTATTAAGATCTTTTACTAAGTGATCTTTAAGCTGGAGCTTTATATTAAATATCCCATTTATGTTATGTTTATTGCCGTCAATTATGTCAATCCAAGCGTTGTTAATCTCAGGAATAGAGTCAATTAATATTTTTCTGTAATCATTAACATTAGAAATATTTGATGAAAATATTTTTTCAGGTCGAATAAATAAGTTATCATTTTCAAAATCAAAATCATCAACTCCATACATTAAAATATCTTCAATTCTAAAGTGAGATTTATATCCTAGATCTGTTATTGCAAAACATAGCTGTTCTAAAATGGTTATTCCTGGATCATGATAATTATAGTCAGTCCAATTATTTCCTGAAAATTTTTGAATAAATGATATCCCTTCAGCTAATAAATCATCAAACTTTTGACTTTTACTAGCGTAGTTGTTATTATTCAAAGTATCTGGGTAATCCATTAATCAATTAATTTAGTAACATTATATTTGATTTCATATGAATTAGTCGTCTCTGGATTTATACCCCAATCACCTGTTGTTTTGACCTCTAAATTATAATTATGAAGTGTCCCAGTCCATCTAAACTTAATAAGTTTTTTTGTTCTAAATAACCTTTCTAAAAAAGTGTTCCAACTAGAGTATTGAAAATTCTTTATTTTATTTTTAGAAAAACGACCTCCAAAAGCTGACAGAGCTATTATTCTCGATATTGAATAGTAACCGCTATTTACTGACCCCGATGCATGAGCTATGACCTCAAATGCATTAATCCCATCAAGATTTTGTATTATTTTATGCCAAACTCCGTCTGCCGGTACCGAACCATTTGAAAATATTCCAATTCTTGATTTTGAGGCAATCACACCATTTACTTCAAAATCAAATTTTGGTTCATCAGTATTAATTCCGACTTTATTATCACTTTTGATTTTTAAAACAGATTTATCTGAAGATGTATTTATAGACAAACCCTCAAAATTATTAAAATTAGAATTTAAAGTAAAGTCAGCTTTTCTTTGAGATTTTTTTCTAAAAAATGAAATGAGTGTTGTAAATATTCCTGTAGGATTTATCCTTAGGCCATCTTTTGGATTAACATCTATACCGTCATCAATTACATTCATAGAAGAATCAATTAGGTCTACAAAATGTTTTTCGCTTACGGCTCCGCCTTTTTTAAAGTAATTTTTTAAGGTTTCTTTATTTTTTAAGCCCATAATAAATTTAATTTATAATGAATCGAAGATTATCATAATCATCTTCTTCTTTGTTAACTGATTTACTTTTAGTTGTGTTATTATTATCTACTTGAGTATAAAACGACTCTTCAATTTTAAAATCATTAATATTAATTGGTTCAGGTTTTTCATATTCAATAGAATCTAAAATTTTAATAATATGATTATTCCTAGGAATAATTAGAGACTTCTCACTGCCTGATCTTATAAAATCATTGTCATAGTTTTCTTTAGCTGAGTCATAAAGTTTAATATTTCCTTTTGAATTCTTTCTCAAATGAATAACAGAAAATCCAGTAATATATTCTACATAAAACTTTTCTTTTATAAAATTACGCAAGTCTATATTATTAATTTTTTTGGGTATTGAATCTATTGAATTATTATTCTTCCATGGACATATAAAATCTAAAATATCTTGGTTTAATTGATCAATTGCTCTTCCAGGGTTTAATTCTTTAAATTTTATACTGCATTTAATCCACATATCTTCAAATACAGGATTAATTATTTTAATTTTAAAAAAAGGTGATATGAAATCTTTTAAAAATGATGAAATCTGTTTAACCTCAGAAGAACTTAATTTAATTTCGTCAATATGTTGTCTGTTGTGAATTTTTTTTAAACAAATTAAAGATAATCCACTTTTATTATTTTCAACACATTTGACATAGCTTAAATAATTAAAATTATTTAAAATAAATTTTTCAAAATCAGATTTTGTTACAGGTCTATTTTTATGTTTTAATAAATTACTAACTCTATTGTAAAATTGGATTTTATCTTCTGATAAACTAATTTTAGGGGAATCAATGGGTTGATAAACAGATATAACTCCCTTAATATTATTCTCTAGATTCTGAAAAGACTCGGCTTTAAGCTGATTTAATCTTAAATTTTCATTTTCAGGAATTACTTCAGTTACAGATACGGCATTTGTATACATTGATTTAATTAAACCAAATTGGTCAGCTCGATTCTTAGAACTTGCTTTTAGAAAATATGAATTTTCTTTTAAACCTTTATTATTTGAATTAAAGTCATTTGGAAATAAAAAAGAAATAACACCACTGTTTAAAAGATTGTTTGTTTGATCACAAAGAATATTTTGATTATTTAAAGGCTTCCATTCATTATTTGCTTTATAATACCATTGGATCTTGGAACTAAAATTGTAATTATCATTTTCATTTTTAATAATTTCAAAGAAAAGGTCTAAATTTTTAAATTTATTTAAACATTCAAATCCAACGATTAATTCACCTTCATTGGATAAATCATAAAACATTTTGTTATTTATGTAGCTTTTTGAAAAAGTCTGATTTATGCCATATGGAGATATGTGAAAAAAAGAATTATTTTCATCAAAATTATTTTCATTCCGATTTTTTTCATTAAAATAAAGAATAGATTCGGATGAATAATCAATTGAAATTTCTGAGATTTTTGGAGAAAAAGGTTCATTAATAAAGTTATTTAAAATATCTACCCCTTTTTTACTGATATTTTTAGATATGTTTGAAGCATAAATTTTTGGGTAAATACGGTGTCCAAAGCAGTGCATTGGAGAATCTAATTCAACCTTTATTAAGCCTGTCTCATAATCGTTTGAAAATTCCTTTAAATAATTGTTATTTATTTTATAATTAGGAGTCAAACCTGTTTTGTCTAATGATAAAAATTCATGTGATTTAGATGTAGACAACTTATTATCTTCTACATCAAACATTAAAAATTTAAAATTTTCATCATCTCCATCAAGATAATTGAAATCTGATAGTAGTGAAATCTTTAGTTTAAATAATTTAGAAGAAAAATCTAATCCATAACGATCATAATATTCACTCAAATTATAATTAATTTCATCCAGATTAGTATAATGCCAGTTTAATTTAAAATTTGTAATATTTTTATTGAAGATTTGTTCGCAACCAATAAATAATTTTGAATTCTTCTTTGGTATTGGTCCAAACATATCAAACTCATTTGAATTTTGAATATTTTGACCGTCTTTATAAATTTTTATTTCTTTTAAATCGAATAATCTTGTTTTAATACTTATTTTATAAATTTTAATACCGTTTAAAAAAGCAAAAGAATTATAAAATTTATCTTGATTTACAAGAAACTTAATCAAAGGGGTGTCTGATTCAACCTTTGAATTATGATTTTCAATATTAAAATCAGAGAAAGCCTCATCTGATTTTGACAGCTTAATTGATAGCGATAATTGATTTTTACTCCAATCTTTAGGGACTATAAATTCATAATTTTCAATCTTACTCCAACCCAGCTCAGTAGTGTAAAAAATATTAAAAGAATTAGAAAAAACTTTAAAAAACACGTCATCTTCGCCGCGAGATGAATTATTTGAAATATCTACTAATAAATCTACTAATTGTCTAAAAGAAGCCTCCTCGAATATAAAATCAATTGTAATCTCTCTTCTTGATTTACCCAACCTTAAAGAACTAGATCCTAGAATAAAACCTATTTCTGAGTAATTCATAGTTGATTCAGATTTAGAAATAAAGTTCTGATCATGACCCAAAGCATTAAAAACAGAATCACTTTTATTAAATTTTAAAAATTCGGTGCTGTTCGAACAAATTTTTCTAGAATAAACCGAATCGATTAGTTTATATCTAGACTTGAAGTCTATATATTGATTTAGGCTTAAATGAATTGTCATTAAAAACGAAATTTTAGCATTATTCAGATTTATGTCATTATCCAATTCATATTTCACAACAGAACCATCTTTATATTGTCCCGAATTAATTCTCTCAGTTTTATTAACCATAACCTCATCAACATTTTGGTCAATTGAAATGACAGCAAATGTTTTGTTAGGTAATGTTTTGAGTTGATTTTGACCTAATATTTTTTGAAAATAAAAATCTAAGTGCTTCTGTGATATTTTGTTTATATCATTTTGTAAATGTTTAAATAAGTGCAAAAATGAAAATAAAAGACCTATGTGGGGATTATGATCATCAACTTTAAGGGTAGATTTAAATTGTTTTTGAGAAAATTTTGTTATAGATTTTATTAATTTAAATAAGTCATTGTTAATTAAAATTAGCCTTTTAAATAAAAAATCAATCATAGATTTACTAGATCTATTTAAGTCAAATTCACTATTTAAACTTGATAGACTTGAATCCCAAATTGAAAAACTAGAATCAAGTTTTTTTTTATCCAATGATGGTTTAGTCAATGATTTTTTATTAATAAGTTCAATAATATAGTTGTAATCATTAAAAAGTTTTGATGCGTAGGATTTAATAATAGATTCAATTAAAAAATTTAAATCATTGTCATTAATCTGAACTCTTTTATTGAAGGATCTATTATACCAATCATTGATAGTTTTGAAAAAATTAAAATTAAACTCAACATAATCAATCAAGTTATTCAAACTACTTCTTATGTTGTTGCCACTATCGTGTTTTTTTATATATTTTATTTGATCTGATTTAAGACTAGAAATATCAAACATTAATATTTCTGAAATTAAAAAAGTTTCATCATTAGAAAAAATATCAAACAAAAAGGAATTTGGAATTTTTTTGTTATCATGTAAAATAATTTCTTTTGAAATATTATTTGCATAATTAATAAGATCAGAAATTGATCTATCATCAATTTTTAAAAAAGATGGATTAATTATTTTATTGCTCTGTTTCATTTATTTTATATGGGTCCCTTCATTTATGTAATAAGGATAAACTATATTATCCCTAATATTTGTAGAAATAACTGTATATTCAAGCTTAATTTCAATATAACCATTTGTTATATCAATTTTATTTACAACTAATTCCTCAACTGAAATTCTAGGTTCAATTTGCCCAATTTTAGTTGTCATTTCAAAAATCAATGATTGAATTATATTATCATTAATTTTCTCGAACTGTTTATCGTGAATAACACAACCGTATTCAGGTCTCATCATTCTCTCACCAATCATAGTATTAAAATAAATTAATAAACTTTGCTTCACATCCTCATGATCGGAGACCATAGAGACAGTACCTGTTTTTGTATTAAATTCTGGAGGAAAGCTCCAGCCTATTCCTAAAAAAGATTTTTTTCTCATATTTAGCCTCCAATTATTACTGTTGGACAACCTAAGGTTATGTTGCCACCATGTGCTGTAGAATCTCCTTGTCTAGCAGCAGGCTTCCCACCAATCATAACTGTTGTTGAGCCTGCTATTATTGAGTCTGGTGGCCCAACACAAGTACAACTATCGCCAACAACAGCTGCGGGCATTCCTCCAATAATAACCGTGGGAACTCCAGGGCCAATAATTGGTCCACCTACATGAGGAACTGGTCCAGTTGACATTGGACAGGTATGCATATCTGTTATTCTGGCTGCTAAAGACATATTTAATTAATCATTACCATTGAACCTTTAATTGTAGTTTGTGCGGAAGATGATACTTCAGCTGTAGCTGCACCTTGAGCTTTAAAACTAGCTTTAGCATCATTGTTTATATTTGTTCCACTAATAGATACATCTCCTCCTGATGAATTTATTGAAATACCGCTTGTTGCATCAAATATAATATTACCTCCTGAATTTAACTTTATATCAGAGTTACTTTTTAATGATATCCCACTACTTGAAGTAAGTATTTCATTCTCATTTTCATCTTTAATTGTAATTTCAGAATTATTTTCATCGATTGAAATTTGATTACCTTTTGGGGTTGAGATATTTAGTATTTCATTTTCTTCATCAAATTCTATCATCATTTTATTTTTTGAAACAATTGCTTTAAATTTATTTGTATTTTCAAATTCTTTGTAAGGTTTGTTATCGTTAGTATACAGACAACCGATAACAACAGGTTGAGTTGGGTTATCGGAAATAAATGAAACTAAAACTTGAGTACCTATTTCAGGAATAAAGAAGAAACCTGAATCTTCTGAAACATACAAGTGTGATAATTTTGCCCAAATCCCTTTATCTGCCATATTATCCCATATGTTAGTATTAATTGATTTAAGTTCAGGTATAATTACTTTAACTCTATATTGATTTTTTGGGTCCGTTTCAATATCCGAAACTCTTGCAATATGAAGCCCAGAAATTTTATTTAAATTTTTATTTTTAGCAAGCTTACTATCATTAAATAAAGAAATAGTCAAACCAAAAGAAATTTCAGTAGTGATGTTACCATCGTAAACAGAATGACTAACATGCGTAACATAAACCTCACCATCAAATAAATTTCCAAACCCCTCAAAAGTCACTACAGAATCAATATCAAGGCTAGGAACTCCTCTAAAGCTTGATTTACCAATTATCCTGTTATATCTAATTGATTCTAATTTTGAGGACCCTATTTTTTCGATATTTTCTAGTGATAAATCTTGTGTGTAATCTAAATTAACTTCATCAGGAGAGAAAAAATTTAGTGTTGATGTATCTGATTTATTAAATGATGTAAATTTATCATTAGGTTCAATCACATCTTTAGTTAATCTCTCATTATTAAAACTATCAACAGCATTAATTGTTAATTTTTTAATTTGATTCTCATTCTGTTGCTTTGCAGAAAAGCTATATGTTTCACCACTATTAGAAACGGTTAGTTCAGAATTTTTTTGAAATGATGGCTTTACTATACTTAACTTATTATTTGTATTTAAAACTACCATGGAATTAATATTAGCTCTTTCAACAATAAATTCCCAATCATTATTATTATACTTTGATAAGAAATCATGGTTTGCACCAATATTTTCAATGTATGAATCTAAACCATCAACTTTGTTTATGACATAGTTGATAATATCATCTTCACTCATTTCTTCAAAAAGGTCATTTGTATATGAATTTGTTAACTTAATGGCTTTATCTACACACTCAATTTTTAAAAGACTTCTTTCAGAGTCATTTTTGTAGCCTTTTTTAAGATTAACAGAAGTAGATTCTATTACTCCCTCAAAAATTTTAGTATTGGATTGATCATAACCTGCATTAATAACAATTTCATTACCCGGGTCAAAAATTGAATCATCAACTTCCAAAAATTCGTTTTTTTGATAATCACCTCCAAAAATTTCAACAAATGCTCTTCCTATTTTGTTTATTCCTTTTTTAGTTATTATGCTTTTTACTCTAAATTTATTAGAAAGCACTTTATTATTAATTAATATTTCAAATGATGCTTTTTTATTTAAGGAGTCTTTTGGTCTATTGCTACTTGGCATATACTATTTTTTTAAAGGGGGTAAAATAATTTGACTTCCACTTTTAAGATCTCTGAGAGAAACCATATTATTATATTCAGCAATGCTTATGTAATAAGATTTGTCATCGTAATAATCTAAGCTAATTCCGACTAAATTAGATTTATCTTTAATTATAGGCATTCTAGTTATATCAGGGCTTCTATGAGATCTATCATTAAAAGGATTTTCAACTTCAGTAACTTCTAAATTAACAACAGCTCTAAGTGGATTCCCATCTCTATCAAAAAATGTATAATCATATTTTAAAGCTGTGACTTGACCATAATTAAAATTTAGAAATGTATTGCCCCATGTCATATGAACATAAGGATTTTTATGAGTTTCATTGTTTGGTGTAACGCTTACTTTTTCTAAATTCTTTATACAATCTTTTATATTTCCATTAACTTTGTCCTGAATTACTCCAGTATTATCAAGAGTGAATGTAAAGGATATTTTTGCTGGCTGAAAAGTTGCTGTAGAAGATGATTTGCTTTTACCTTCTGCATCTTTAGTTTCTTTTAAATTATCAGTTGATTTGGTTACTGAAATTGAAACAGGATTTAATTGTAGAGCAAAATACTTGAATGGAGATCCTCCATCGGTATTAGCGTAAGCATTAATCACTAATTTATTCATGGCTTTAAGTCTAATTCGATTTTTGTTAATACATTATTAGTAATATCTTCTATAATTACTTTCATTTTATCGTCACTAATCTTAGAAGAATGTTTAGATAAATATTTTTCTATTTGATTATTAACTAACTCTACTATATCATGGTCAGAAGCGTTTACACTTCCTTTGAGTTTACCTTTTATAATTAATTGCTGAATTTCTACCATTATTTTTATCTAAAATGTAAATTAACTAGATAGATCAGGCGTCTCAACGACTGGTCTAGTTCTTGAATATGAGCTGTACGAAAAATTTACTGTTTCAATAAAAACCTCAGATTTTTGAGAATCTAAATCTCCCAAAGTAACAGATGTTGGGTACGCATTTGTTAAAGTAATAGTTTCAACTGTCACTCTTTTGTTTATACCATCAAAATTTTTAAAATCTTTTACATGGATTTGAATTTCTGCAGTTTTAATTCTATAATCATTTAGCCAGCCTAAAGTTTCAAACCAAAATTGAAGATATGAAGGATTTCTGTTATCACCAAAATTTCTTAAAACTCCTCTTTTCAATGTTGCTTCTTTATAAGAAAATGACCCTGGCAGATGATATTCATTATCATAATCTCCTCCACCTTTAATTTTAGTTGTTGATGTAGATTTTGATATACCACTCACAGATTGAAAAGCACAATTATAGGATTTATTAGAAATTATAAAAACCACATCGAATTTATATCCTAGTATAGGATATTCATCAAAGGGACTTAATGAAAGACTATTAACAGGATTTCTTTGAAGTTTATTCCTGAATTCGGTTTTAACTTTTTTAGAAACAGAAATAGCTGGTTTTTTAAATGATGTTGATCTAGTGCTTTTTCTATTAGATTTTGTTTTAGTTCTTGAAGTTACTCTTGAGCTGCTAGTTGATTTTCTTTTAGTATTTTTTCTACTTTTTTTCGCTCTTCTTCTACTCCTTCTAGCCATGATTAATACTAATTAATGTGTGATGTGATTTAATAAATATTTTTAATTTTTATTTGATATTAAATTTAACAATTTTAATCTTAAACCAAGATAAATTGAAAAAAAAAAATTAAATTAGACTGATTAAAAAAAATTAAATTAGACTGATTAAAAAAAAATAAATTAAACTGATTTAAAGAATAAAAATTGAGTAAATTTAGTTTTAAAGGACTTAATCCATACAATGAATTTGATTCTGATAATTTTTTCGGAAGAGAAAAAGCTATTGAAAATGCATTAGAAATCCTTCAAAGTAATAAAATTCTAACAATAAGTGGAGATCCAGGAATTGGCAAGACCTCATTTGCTAGGGCTGGAATTATAAATAGAATAAAATCAGGTTTGCCAGCTAGGTCTGGAAAAAGTTGGAGTATTTTTAGTACGAGGCCTGGGATATCCCCAATTGAAAATTTATGTAATTCACTTTCTAACAATGGCGATCTTTATAAAAATTCAAAACCAAAAGCGTCTGATTATCAAAATTACTATGAAATTATTAGTGAAAAAAAAGAATTAGGATTAATACAGATTTATAAAAATTCAGAAATTTTTAATAAAAAAAATATCCTAATTTTTATTGATCAAGTAGAAGATCTTTTTAAATATCCAAAAGCATTCAACAGCGAATCCTCTGATGAAGATGATTTATTTTTTAACTTAATTTATAAATCAGTAAAAAACAAATCCTGCTCGATTTATTTTGTTTTATGTGTTGAATCTAACTTTATTTCTAAACTAAATATTTATGGTAAATTTTCTGAGCTTTTGAGTTTAAGTCAATTTAATTTACCTAACATAGACATAAAAAAAATTATTTTTAAAATTAGAGATAAAATTAACATTGGCCTCTTAGACTCTATTGTTGAAAATATTAAAACAGAAATTAATGAAAAACCTTCCTTACTTACAAACTTTCAATATTTACTAAATGAATACAATAAATATGAATCAGAAGATCAGGCCTTAATTATTGAATCATTTGATAAAAATGGTGGTCTTAAAAATATATTGAATTCTAGATTTGAGATTTATTTAGAGAGTATAGATAAAGATTCAAGAGAAATAATTGAAAAATTATTTAGATCACTTATAAATGCAGATTTTAAAATTTCAAATAACTTCTACCAAAAATTTAGATACATTAGAGAGTATATTAATACTTCTGGTAAAGAATTAACAAAAATAGTGCTTAATATAAATTCAGAATTTGGTGAAATCTTCGATATTTTACCATCTAAAATATCAGATGTTAAGTCTATTAATAATTATGTCGTGAATGATAATGATATAATTATATTAAAATATTCTGATTGCATAAATTGGGACAAGTTGATTTTTATAATTGAAGAAGAATTGTTCTTTTTTAAACAATTCAAAAAGCTTCATCGAATTGTTAAGAATGAAAATGAGATCAATCAAAAAGAATTAAATGCTGGAATTGAATTACTTAAAAATAAATTTGTAAATGAAGAGTGGGTTAAAAAATATAATTTTGATTTCAATAAAATAAAAGAATTTATTTATGAAGAAGATCAAAAGAGAAAAAAACAGAGAGAATTTTTATTACTTCAAAAAGAAAAAGAAAGAAAAAGAAAAAAAGTATTAAGGATTGGGTTGTTTATATTAATTCCTATATCTATTTTTTTTGCAATTCATAAGCATTTTATTATGCTCGATCTCAGAGAAAAGAATAAAAAATTTATTTCCGTTGAAAAAGAAAATGATACACTTATACATCGTAATGATTCATTATTAAAATATGTAATAAATTTAAGCACAGAAATAAAAGAAGATCAAAAAAAAATTTCTAGGCAAGAAATAGAATTAAAAGATAAAAAATTTCAAATCACAAAAAACTTATCTGATCTCTACAAGGAAAAAGAAGAGCTTAGAATTTCTAAAATAGATAATTATAATAAAGAACAGGAAATTAAAGAAATAAATGACAAACTTAATGTTAAGGAAGTTTTCTTAAAACTAACTAAAGATGAATTAAGCTTAAATAAAAAAATACTAGAATTAACAAAAGAAATTAAACATTTAAGATTAACCGAAAAAGAAAAAATTTTAAATAAAATTAAAGCTAGTTTAAATTATTACGAGGATTATAAAAACATTAAAAACACAGAAGATAGCCTATTAGAAATTCATGTTGATTGGTCAAAATCAGTTAAAAATCTCAAGATTTACTCAGAAGAAAATGAAATAATTGCATTTAAAAAATTGACAAATATTATAATTTCAAAAATTAACGGTGTTGAAAATATTACTAGAGTCAAAGAATTTAACTTACTTAGGGGTTTCTCTGATAATAAAAAAGAGAGAATTAATGTCATATCCATATCCAAAGATGGTAGAATATTTAGCGGTGGAAAAAGCGGTGAATTATACTACTCTATTTCAAAGGTGACAAGTCCTTTAGAAATGGAGTTCGGGAAAATTAATTTTAAATCAGAAATCACTTCAATTTTGCCCATTAATTCTGATGTTATTGCTGTTGGTCTTATTAATGGTGAAATTTGGTATTCTAGTATTAATGATAATATAAAATTAAAAATATTTCCCGAAAAAAATGTTATAGGGCAGAAAGAAATATCTTCTTTATTATTTCACAATAATAGAATTTACTCAGTGAATAATAATCAAATTGTAAATTATAATTTAAATAATAAGGTACTTAGTAGAATTAACTTACCTCTTTTAGATAATGAGTATTTAATTGATTTATCTTTTGATGGTAATAATAACTTTTACACTTTATCAAATCTAGGTAATATTTATGAGTACGACTTGGGCGATCTTAGCAACACATTAGTTTTTGATACCAATAATACTATATTAAGTGAAAAAGAAAAGGTTACAAAAATAAAATTTTTTGATACTCAGTTTTTATTCTCCACATCTGATGGTTGGATTTATATTCTTGATAAAGAAAAGAATAGGTTAAAATATAGTCAACGCGTTATAGCACATAATTCTGAGGTTTTAAATTTTTTCTACGATCATAATTCAAATAAAATATTTTCAACTTCAATAGAAGGCGAAATATGCATAATTAATTTAGATAAAAAAAATGAGAGATATAACTCTAGCATTGAATTTGATTTAGGGGAAAACAATTTAATCACTGACATTAAAAGTTATAATATTGAGAACAAATCATTTTTTATTACATCAAGCATTAATGGGAATTTAACCTACTGGGGGCTTGATTTAAAAGATAGCTTTAGGTACATTAAAAATAAAATTAATAATTGAAATATCTAATCATATTTGATGGTAAAAGCTATCTATCAAACCTTTTACTTCTAAATATAATTGTAGAGAAGATACTTAGTCAGAAGTTATCTAATGAAATTATTTTGTTATGTTTAAATTTTGAAATCATTGACTCCTTATATTTCAAAAAAGAGAATGTATCTAATATTATAAATTTAAAGGGTTTGAAAAGTATCTATTCAAGTCTCAAGGAATTAAACTCAGATAAATCAAAAAAAATTATCATTAATATTAGTTCTTCAAATTACATTAAATTATATTTATTTTTTATCAAAAGAATTAAAAATAAATACACCCCAGGGACAAAAATAAATACAACATTTTCTGAGTTAGATTTTAATTTAAACACCACAAAACAAAAAAGTAAATACCTTGTTGAATATTTATCTAAAACCGAAATAAGAAAAACCAATGAATACATAAATTGGATTTTAACCAGCTCTTATAATAAAAAAATTGATAAAATCAGGTATATATATGTGTTATTAGATGCCAATTTTATAGAGTATAAAAGAAAAGAAATTAAAATCTTATCAGAATATATTTCATCAAAAAATACTTTAAAAGTTATTTTTAGTTTCTATAATTATAATAAAACAAAAGTTAATAATTTTTTTAAATCGATTGATTTAAATATAAAGTCAAAAATATTAACAAATAAATTTTTAACTTCTGACAAAAACTTTAAAGTGAATTTATTATACAATAGTAAAATTTTTATAACAGATGATGAGGTATACCATTTCTTTTCAATAGAAAAAAGTGTAGAAGCTATATTACTTAAAAAAGAAGACAATAATAAAATAAATCAAAAATTATTGGAAGACAATCTTAGTTATTTAAATTAAATAATTATTTTTAATCCTTCGTGGGATAGTACTATTGATTCAATAGCAACTTCATTTGCGTTAGAATTTAGATCCGTTGGAGTTATTTTAATAGGAAATGCATTTTTTAACTCCCAAGTAGTCTCAGGTTCACCATTTTGGTTCAATAATCTAATTACTACTGTAAATCTTTTGAATGTATTCAGTTTAACTGAGTCAACCCAATCATAAAACAGGTTGTCAGAGGTAAACACTCCCTTTTTTAAAGTTACGTCACCGTATTTAATCATAGATGGCATATTAATAGAGCCATTAGGGCTATTACCATGTCTGTATTCTATCGATTCAGTTGATATGTCCAGCCCATTAACTTCTTGAAAAGAAAGATCAGTAAATTCGCCTATATCTACTGAAAAATAAAACTTAGGTAAAGGCCAGTATTGGTCTTGATCTTCACCAGATCCCGGAGATGGTGATGCCATGTCTGTTTAAAAACAAAAAATTAATTATCTAGTCTTTTTAATTTGACAAAATTACATATAGACGCCAATTGTTATACTTGCGCTATATTAAAAAAAAGATTTAGAGAACTACTTCAAGACCTTCATGTGCAAATACTATTGTTTCAATAGCCGCTTCAGAAGCTGTTGAATTCAAATCAGTTGGTGTTACTTGCAATGGAAAGGCATTATTTAATTGCCAAGTTACCTCAGGTTCTCCTTCTTCGTTTAGTAGCCTAATTACTACTGTTAATCTTGCATACGTATTTAAACTTATACCACTTATCCAATTGTAAAACTCGTTATCATCAGTAAAAACACCTTTTTTAAGTGTTACGTCTGCATATTTTAGCATCCCGGGCATTTTAATTGCCGAAAAAGCCGGACTATTCCCATGTCTGTATTCTACTGCTTCGGTTGAGATATCAAGTCCGCTTACTTCTTGAAAAGGAAGATCTGTAAAATCTCCTATGTCTACTGAGAAATAAAACTTTGGTAAGGGCCAGTATTGGTCTTGTGCGTCTCCGGCACCTGCTGTTGGTGTTGGCATAATTATATATTTTTAGTTTTTATTATGATTCTTGTTGTTTCTGTTCAAATGTTAGAACTATAAATTCTGCTGGCCTAACAATCGCTACTTTAATTGTCATCTTTAAAATTCCATCTAAAATATCATTGGCAGTCATGGTAGAACCTAGACCAATTTCTATTTCGAAAGCTTGATCCGGACTGGAACCTACGAGAAGTCCTCCGATCCATTGATTATTAAGAAAGTTACTCACTGTTGCTCTAAGTGTAGACCAAGTAGTTGAATTGTTTGGAGAAAATACAAAAGCTTCTACAGAAGATTTTATACTTTGTTCAATGAAAGTCATGGTTCTTCTAACACTTACATATTTCCAATCTTGAGAATTACCATTTAGGGTTCTTGCTCCCCATACTAAGGTTCCTTTTCCAGTGAAACTTCTTATGGCGTTTATTGCCTTACCGTTCAATGGAGTATTCATATCTTCTTGATCACTAGAAGTTATGTTAACACATGGTGATACAACTGATCCTAAGCTTATATTTGCTGGAGATTTTCCAACATTAAATACAGAATCAACCATTGAATAAGCACCTGCCATTGCTGATGAAGGTGGCATAATGTTTAAAGTATCTAAAATCTGTGAAACCATTAGATTATATATGGTACTTACGGATGTTAAAACAGAATGTAATGGCTCATAATCAGAAAATTCTGGATCAACAATTTTTGAAATTTCAATTTTTATCGCATCAGCTTTAGATTCGCTTATTTTATTTGTTTCTAAATTTGAATCAACTTCAGCATTTAAAACATCTACTAGTGTTTCTGGATTACTTATTCTTTGAAAATTAACTTCTGATGGAGAAGTAACAGTTGTATTCAAATAAGGATAATATGCTGCACCCCAAGACAAAAAATTGGAACCAACGCCTTCTCTAAACTTAGTTATTACATCATCTTCATCGTGGGACCTAGACATAGTACCATCGTGTACGTCTAGAATTGCAAATCTATTTTTCATTTTTTGACCACAATGTGAAAGCATTTCAGCCTGGATTGAATAGCAGTCATTTTGTGATAATAGAGTCGCATCTGGTACAACTAGTATTGTAGGCTCTAAATATTTTTCCAAAGACATGATTCCTCCATTATTTTTCTTATCACATAATTTTTTTGAAGAGACACCACTTGAATAATCTCCAACAGAAACTATATAACAGTCTGATCCACCATTGTTAAAAAATAGTCTAATTGAGTCATAAGTTAAAAAACGAGTTGATTTTACAGGCTTTATACTAAAGCCCGAGTTCTCGGTTGAAGAAATTTCAAATTTTGTATTTGGTGAACCCCCAAATAAATTGGTATATTCTGAAAATGAAGTAATTCTGGTAGGAACATTAGTTAAGTCTTTATTGCCTCGGGTTGCCTTTTCGGTAAAACCTACAAAAGCGGGAACTGCAGTAGGCACAGAAACTACTGTATTGCCAAAAGAACTTTTTTCCTCAATGTAAACTCCAGGTGTTGCTAATTTTGTCGACATAATTTATTGAATTGATTTAATAATAACTAAATATATCTATTTAATTTGAATGATAAAAAAATATTTATTAAGAAAAAAAAAAAGATAAATTGTTGTAATCAACTACTTATCAACGAATTAAGAAAAAATAAAATGAAGTTATCAACAAATAATCAATCAATGTTTACAAAAATATCAGAAACAAAAACATTTCTTTTTTTTTCAAATGAAATATTTTTTGAATTTGGTTGTGATAGAGGCAATGTATATGATAGAAAAAAGTCATCCTTTTTTTTCAAAGAATATCTAAAGTCATAAAATTCTTTACTTTGAATTGGTTCATCTAATATCGTAAAAAAAACTTCTTTACCAGATGCTAATTTCCTTTTATAAAATTCGTCTTTTAATACAACGTCGTCTCCATTAGTCATATAAAAGGATTTCATATTACTATCATTGGTTATAAAGTTATAACGGAGATAAATTTTTCTTGAATTAAATGAGATTCTGTAGTTTAATGGGAGTTCATTACTAATCACATCCTTACTAATACCAAAAAAACCGTGAGACTCATCAAAATCTAGATTAATGATAGCTGTAAACTTATTATTATTTTCAGACACACAGCTTGAATCAACATATTCTGATTCATGAAGAAAATTATTTTTAAAATTATTTTTAAAAATCAACTTTGTGTTATAATCAAAATTTATATCTGTATAATTTAAAAAATATTTATCATTGAAATTAATTTTAAATTGCAAATTAATTCTACCGTTGAAAACTGGTGATCTAAATCTATCTTCAAACCCAGATAATATAACAAAACCACTTTTAGTTTTTTTGTAAACTAGGCCATAATTTTTTATTGTTTTTAGAGTCTCTGGATTTGGGATAATTTCAAAAAATTTGAGCCCTCTATCTGAAAAATAATTATGAAATATATCAACATTAATTACTTCGCCAAAATTTGTTGTAAAATTATATTTTTGTTTTGAATACATTAATACTTTTTAATGAGTAATTATGTTTTATTTATTATTTTTTGTCCTGATTTTTTTTACTTCGAGTTCAGCAGAAGGTTTTTCAGGATTGCCCATTATAGCAGGAATATCTACATTAAGTTGCTCACTATCAAACATAACTTGTTTAATTTTATATGCACAAGAAGGAATATATTTAGCCCCAATTGCTCCCCAAAGTCTCATAGTATCTGGCATCTCCAAATTATATATTTCAACATGAAGTTTAGAATTTGATGTAGGAAGGCCAGGAGTGTCAGAAATTTGAAATATTGGATGTTTCTGGAAAAACTCAATAACTAAGGATATATACCTCAAAGACTCCACATAAGAAGTATTTGTGAAGTATGATGCGAACATAATATTTATATTTAAAATGATTGCAGGATTATTAATAACTCTACTCAAAGATTTATTTTTTGAAGTCTTGTCTTCTTCAATACTTAATAAAAAAACTGTAATTTTATTTTGAATACCATCGCTAATTCCACCCTTTAAATCAACTAAATTTCTAACAACTACAATATCGTCATCTACAAATAATCTATTTTTTATATAGATATTTAATCTTGATGAAATTGCTGTTATAACGTTATGAATCATTAGCTAAGGGTTAGTTGGTTAAAAGTTTAATTGTGTATACAATAATCCTAACTATATAAATACAAAAAACTGAAACAATCCAGCCAATAAAATAAAGCTGAACTGAAAATATCTTTTCAATATCTGTTAAATCTTTTTTAGCTGAAGTTAAATCAATAAATTCTAAAAATATAAATGAAAGTAATAATGATATTATTGATGCAAAAATTAGCCAAAAAATTTCTCTAAAAATTATTTTTTTCATTTTAAGGTCTTTCGTCTTTTTTGACAGTTATTTTTGAACCAATGTAAAACATAAGGGCTCCAAGAAACATAGCAATATATAAATTAAAGCTACTTTCTATGTAAATACCAAAAGGACTAAATAAATCATTAATAAACGTTATTAAAGGTATTAAGAATATGTATAATATTGTTAATAGAATCAATGAAATTAATCGACTTGAGGATATTTTATTTCTTAATTTATTATCATTAATTAATATTATTCCAGCTATTACAACGGAAAATAAAAGAAATATAATTATTACAAAGTAAATATTTTTATTTTTCACTAATGATTTTGTAAAACTAATTGTATGTCCATTTACCTCGGCAATTGGGTCAGAATAAATTTTATCATCAGAGGTAAAATAACTATCGATTAAATTCCAGAGTTCATAACTTTGATTATCATAACCTAATGCCCATATACCTATGCCCTTCAATCCACTATTCATTGCTAGTGAATATTTCTTAGAGAGGGTAAATGAGTCATCGTAAAAAACCTCTTTCATAGAATTATCATCAAAAACTAATGACAATTGTTTACTCATAGTTAAAGGATTTAAATCGATTTGATATTTTAGGTCTGGATTATTTATAAAAAATTCATTAATTTCATTGTAAGTAAGTTTTTTACTAAACGAGGATTTTATATCCACTTGACTGTTTGAAATAGAATCATAAACTGGCTCAATGTTATACATAATACCATAGTAAGGCAAAGCTAAAATGGTCTTGTCTTTTGCAGCTGATAATGAATTAAATATGTCTATTGTTTTCTTTAAGCTATATCCGTCACCTTCAGACTGCAGAGGGGCTGTTGGTGAGGGAACAGATTTTGAATGATAGTCATAACCCATCATAATAAAGAGATCTATAACTTCTCTATTTGTATCTGATGTTTTTAATGTACTCATATCTGATATTGAATAATTTTGCATTTCGGTCGATGCTGGAATTGTAAGAGATATGAATGAGGACTTAGCTTTGTTGTTTTTATAAAACTCATTGTCGAGGTGTTTTCTAAATTCCAAAACAAAAGACTTAAAATTTAACCTCTGACTTTTTGGTAAATTTTCAAAATTTAAATCAATACCATCGGCATTCTTACTAATAATTAATTCTGAAACATTATTAAATAAATTCTCCCAACTAGAATTATTATTCAAAAAATTAATAACATTCTTATTGCCGAAAAGAGAAACTGTTAATAATACCTTAGTGTTATTTTTTTTAGCGATAGAAACAAATTCAGATTCAGACCATTCCTTAAGATCAGATGGGTTAAGTGGGGCCCCGGATTGAGGATCAATATTATAAGAAAAATATGAAATTGTGGATAAAAGATTAAATGGATAATTTTCCCATTTTGATTTCATCCAATGCGGATGCCATCCAAAAACTTCAACATTTTTTGCAACTGAATTTACAGTATCTGTTACTACATAAACCTTTTCTGGTCCAATAATTTCTTCATTATTTACAACTTTCCCAGGATCTACACCGTTGATTATTTCAAATAAATAACCATATTCATTAATCATGCTTTTTTGTTCAATTGTATTGTAATCTATCGAATTGTCAATTTGTCCTGGAGACTCTTTTTTGTTTTTTTTATCAAGCCCTAACCTCTTTGAGTAATTATTTTTTTGCCTTTCAAATCTATTAACCTGGCCAAAGGTTTTTTTTAAGACTCTATCTACTTGTTTTAGTTGGTCACATGAAATAAAAACACAAAACAACAATATAGTTGCAAATTTAAAATCAATATTTTTCTTTATAAAATTCATTAATCAATAAATATTTTAATTTTTTTATATATTTCGAAAAAATCTTTTTCAATTTCAATTTTAATTGGTTTTAAAAAAATAGATGCAGTAACAAACTGAACTTCATAATCATTTATGTTTGAATTATTGATTATTAAAATTTCTGCTTTTTTATTTTTTATTTTTGAATATTCATTATCCACTAAATAAACAGAATAGTTAGGAGAAAAATTTAATCCTCTTCTATCAATTGTAAAGTTTTTAAACTCAAATGAAATATCATCATTGTTTGAATACAGTGACTGGTAAACTTCTTTAGACTCTATAGTGTTATTTATCTCATTAATTGAATATAAATAAAGTGGATTGTCTTTATTGTTTTCTAAAGAAATAGAATCTTTAACATTAAGTCCTAACCAATAAGACCAGCTAATAAGACTATCCTTGACTGGAATATTAATTGAAAATCTTGAATCATTTTTTAATGTTAAATTTCTCTTAGCTCCAAGTTTAACTTTCTTAGAATTTTCAATCTTGAAAACCGTATCATACTGAGTTTCAAATATTTTTTTTGTGGTTTTAATTGTATCATTTAATATTTTATATTTTAAAGAAATATTCGAAAGCTTTTTCAATTTCAAATTAATTTTAGACTGAAATAGCCCAATATTTTTTAGTTTAGATTTATTTGAAATTATGATTTTTAACTTATTATCGTTGCTAACTACAAACGAAGATTTAATTGAATCCTTTTTTTTAATATTTTGAGATACAAATCTCGAATAATCACCCTCTAATATTTCAAAACTCTCTAAAGAATTCTTGTAATTTATTAATTCAAAAAAAATGACATCATCTTTTTTAACGTCATAATTGTAGACTAGTGGTAAGCCTCCAGTTGGGGACATGACATTTAAGTCCGCTATAATTGTAGTGTCATTTGTGTTTGAAAAATCTAAATTTTCTAAAATATCCTTTTTTGAATAATCAATTATTACAGACTTATTTTTTAATAATAGATCTGAAATACTATCATTGAAATAGGTTTCATATTGCTGTATAGAACTTTTATAAACCTCTGCATTGCTTAATAATTCCCTAGCAATATTGGCTTTAGAATTAATTAATTCAACTTTTTTGATATATGAACTACATGAAATGTTAGTTATAACAATAAATATTGCAACTTTATGCTTAATCTTCATTATTGTATTTATTTTTTAGCCTTTCATATCTTTCAAAGGCATCTTGACGATCAATATTTTTTATACCATTTTGTTTAATTTTTAGTTCTATTTCAGCGTCGATTTTGTTCATAAGCTTATTTTTAGATCTGGTCATTTTCATAGAATCAGAAGATTTCAAAAATTCTGTTTCAAACTCCATTTCTGCCTGTAAAATTAAAATATCGTAAGGCCCTTTAGAAGACAAGACTTTTGACAGAATCGGAGAAATCTCAACTAATATAAACAATAATAATATAAAGTTTGTGGCAATTTTATTAATAGATGATAAACTTTTAACTTTATCAAAAAAACCAGGACTTAAATTGTTAATGATAACCTGCTCATCATTAAATTCCTTTATTAATCTAATTTCCTTGTTATTTTCTATAATAAATAGAGAATCTTTTTTCTTTAATTCTTCTTTCAAAAGATAATTTGCTGAAATCCATCTTTCTTTTCTTGACTTATATTCCTGTCCTCTGCCACGAATCTTTGTTCCACAAGTTCCAGCTGCTTCACAAAGATATTCATCTTTATATTTTTCAACTAGAATTTTATTTTTATTAAATTTCTCTTCAATATTATCTTTATTTTCTGAAATAAGTTGTAGATTATTTTCTAAATCGAATTTGAGACTTTTAATCTGATTAACTTTCTCAATTTTAAAGTAGTTATTTATCTCGTTTTCAAAAAGCTTTATTTCGATTGGTTTTGAAATTATAAGCGCAACAATTATCCCTATTAAAAGTCTTGGAATTGATTGTAGTAAGTTCCTAATAAAAGAATCTGAGGGTTTAAGGCTCATTACTATAAATCTATCTAAATTAAAAATAATCAAACTCCAAAAAAGCGAAGCCGTTGTTATGTAAAAGATATTATCAAAAATTAAAGAAAAAGCAAAAAATGAGGACACAAAAGCAAGAATAGTAGTAAGAAGAATTATTGCTCCAATTGCAGTATATTTTACTAATTCAAATCCAGGACATTTAACTAAAATATCTCCACTAGCACCTGAACAAAATATAAGAAATTTGGATAATAGATTCAATTTTTATTTTTTAACAATCTAAGAAAAGAATCGTCTTTGATTGGAATAATTTTTACTTTTTTTATTTCTATTTTATTGAAATTAGAATATTTAAAAACATATTTTATTGGCTTCTTGATAGAAAATGAAAACTCTTGATTTGGTTTTAAATTTCCTAATTTTTTTTCTGTAACTTTTAAAGAATCACCAAAATCGAAACAAATTAGCAATTGCTGACTGTAATAGCAAATATAATTTTCAACATCAGTGTGATATTTTGGTTCAAGGAAGATAAATTCTTCAATAATAGGGTCATAAACTTTAACATATACATTAAAGTCTTTTGGCTTTATTACTTTGATGAAAATAAATTTTGTTAAATTCTCGAAATTGTTTTTTGCTTCTAATTTAAATAATGTATCTTTTTCTAGTTGAACACTATTTGAGCTTTTCAAATCTAAAAATCCAATTTCTGGAGTAATTTTATAAAAATCTGCATTTTTTATTTCCCAAAATAATTTTACTGATTGATTTTTCTTTATGATTGATTTGTCTGAAGTAAATTTAACTTCAATTTTTTTATCATTAAACACTATGGACTCTGAGCAGTTTTTAATTTTGTCAAATATTCTGAGAAAATAAAAAACTTGTTCTCTTATATCATCGTTATTTTGATAATATACTTTGTTTATTACAATTACTTTATCAGAAATAAAAAAATGGCTATTGTGCTTTAAAATATTATCATCAATATTCCAATAGACATTAGCTCCACAATCAATTAATCTATTAATAATATTAATAATTAATAATGATCTTTTTTGATCTTTAGCAGATATAATAATATCAGCGTAAATGTCATTATCAAAAGAATTAAACAATGATTTTGAAACAATTTCTAGATCATCTATTGATAATAATATTTGAATACTAAAATTGGTATTTGGTAAAGCCTTAATTATCTCTCCTGTAAAGTCAGTTGCTGTAAATAATTTAAACATTTATTAATTTTTAATAAAACTTATCAATTCTAGGAGGTATAATTTGTTCTAATGGATTGGTTTTTCGGTAATTTTCAAATATCAAATAATCAAAGAAACTTCGAAG
>TARA_B100001093_G_scaffold2515_1_pt1 | contig 30288 bp, 27 predicted proteins | sample TARA_B100001093 | Tara Oceans TARA_B100001093 (sample SAMEA2623116) | marine metagenome | biome: marine biome (ENVO:00000447); feature: surface water layer (ENVO:00002042); material: "saline water (ENVO:00002010), including plankton (ENVO:xxxxxxxx)" | depth 5 m | reverse complement strand
AAATATTACCTGAATTATTCAAAGAAACATAACCTCCAAAATAATTTAATATTGCCTTATTTCCATCATTAACTTCGTCTTTTAGTTCTGAACCCATCTGAGTCCAAGTTGTTCCACTAGCCCACTTATAAACACTCACAGAACCCTCTCCACTTATAGAATTAGGTTTATCATTAGTAGAACCCACAGCTAGGGTCAAACCATCAGAACTTAGATCGAGTGAAGCACCAAATTTTTCTCCAGCAATTTGGTTTGTAGGAAATAAAACTCCTTTATTATTCCATTTATCGTTTGGTCCGTCGTATTCAAAAATTTTAACTTGACCAGCATCGCTACCTGCAGCTGGATCATGGTATATATAACCAACAGCCAGAATATTTCCATTAGAACTCAAAGCTACAGACCAGCCTCCTTTGTCTCCACTTTGTCCAACTATAGGGCTGGAAGATCCAATAAGATTCCAGTTAGTTTCATCGTATCTATAAGCAACTACTCTTCCAAAACCACCATTATACTCAATATCACTAACTACTAGAGTTTTTCCATCACTGCTTAATCTAACATCGTTTCCAAATTGTTCGGATTCAGATTTTGGAGAAGAAACATCACTTCCATTAATAGTTCCTATTACGTCCCAAACACTAGTTCCTGAATTGTGTCTAAAAACCCTAACTTGACCAATAGGTCTAGAGCTATTGTTAGCATAAGAAGCACCAACTGCTAAAATAGTTCCGTCAGAACTCAAAGAAACACTGTCTCCAAAGTTGTCACCATCAACTAAACCTTCAATAGAGTTTCCAAAGTCAGCCCAAGTGTTAGTAACTGAATTGTATTTTAATACCTTAACCCTTCCCTTGGTAGCTGCTCCAAATTTGGGAGAGCCCACAGCCATAATATCTCCCTTCTCGTTTAAAGCAACGGAAAAACCTAAATTATCACCAGCATTTTCGCCTATAACTTCTAATCCAACTTGGGATGGATTAGCTAAAAAATCTTCGTAAACTTTAATTTCAACAGTTTTTATTGTACTATCTGCCGTACCATCATTTACTTTGTAGGTGAATGAACTAGTTCCTTTATCAATATAAGAAGTAAATTTTGCTTTATTTGGAACAAAATTAACCGAGTTACCATTGTTAGAAAGAGTACTGCCAGATGTAAGAATAGCGTTGCTGTTCAAAGGATCGGTTAAAACTCCATGTCCCGATACTGATACAATTGAATAAGTTAATACATCATTTACATCTTTATCATTACCAACTAAATGAATTAAAGTATTTTTTTCTTTTAAAGTTGAAGCAAATATATCAGTAGCGGTAGGAACATTGTTAGTTTGAGCAAAGCAATAGGAAAAGAATAATAAAAAAACAGTGTAAAAACTTTTGTTCATCATATAAATATAATATTCATTATTTAATATTTTAAAAAAAAAATAATTTATAGCTTTATTTTTTTTGAACATTTCATTAGTTCTTTATATTCGAGTTGATTAAAACTATTATTTCCACTAATAATTTGGTGAACCATTGCATTTGCAATATCTTTAGCGTGAATGGATTTATATTTCATTAATCCTCCAAAAAGAAAAGGGTTAATTAATGAAAATAAAAATTTTCCCATTTTTTCAGCTATTCTTGTTTCTTTTCTCTTTCCCAATATAAAGCTAGGCTTCATAACACTTACATGCTCAAAAGATAATTTTGATAATTCTTTTTCTAGCAAACCTTTTGTTCTTGGATATAACAGGTTTGAATTTGGGTTCGATCCCACTGATGAAATTATGGATACTCTTTTTACACCATTTAAAAGAGCATTATTAGCTAAATCCATACAATAATCATAATCCACTTTAATAAAATTTTGATCGCTTCCAGCTTTTTTTCTTGTGGTACCTAATGCAATATATAAATGATTGTTATTATTAAATATATTTTCATTTTTTATATTATCAAAATCTATTATTACATTTTTTACAGAGGGAAAAGAATAGTCATCTTTCACTCTGGTAACTGAAATAACTTCGGGGTAAATTTTGGAAAGAACATTAATCAAGTGAGAACCAACAAGTCCCGTTGAACCCACCACACAAGGAATTTTATTTTTATCAATCATTCTAAGTTAAAATATTGAACAAAAGACCAGCTAGAATAGCTCCTGTGATTGGACCAAACACAGGAATCCAACTATAGCTCCAATCAGGTTTTTTATTTTTTCTTGGAAGCAAAGAATACATTAGTCTAGGACCAAAATCTCTAGCTGGGTTAATAGCAAAACCTGTGGTTCCTCCCAATGTCATTCCAATGACCCAAACCACAATTCCAACTGGAAGAGCATCTAAAGCTCCTAAACCAAAATTGATTACTTCTCCTTCAATTTCAAGAATTGGTTTGGCTATGTAAAATACAGCAAAAACCAATATGAATGTTCCAATTAATTCACTGAAAAAATTATTTTTATAATTTCTTATAGCAGGTCCAGTACAAAAAGAACCACGAACTTTTTCTTCGTCCTTGGTTACTCTGTAATGATCAATATAGGTAATGTAAGCCAACCAACTTCCAAAAATTGCACCTGAAAGTTGTGCAATTAGGTAACCTGAGACTAAAGACCATGAAAATTTTCCCGTTACTGCTAATCCAATAGTTACGGCAGGATTTAAATGAGCTCCACTGAACTGGGCTGTAATAAATACTGCTATAAAAACAGAAAGACCCCATGCCATTGTAATCAATACCCAATTGGAATCTTTGTTGCCAATTGTATTTCTAAGTGAAGTATTTGCATTGACACCAATTCCCAGCAGTAGAAGAATTGTAGTGCCTATAAATTCAGCTAATAAACTACTCATATTTTTTTATTTTTTTAATATTTTAATTCCATTTTTAATATCCCAAATCATTTTCCTATTCATGCATTTTGAGTATTAATAATTGTTAAATATAGTTTGATTTTATTGTATTTTTTTAATTCTTTCTTCCCAGTTTTTAATTATTATTTTATTGTTCTTATTTTCTTTAGGAACAAATTCCTTATCAATTTCCCAAATGCTTTTAACTTGATCAATAGATTTCCAAAATCCAGATGCCAACCCTGCAAAGAAAGCAACACCAAGAGCAGTTGTTTCAGTTAATTTAGGTCTAACCACGTTAGTTTTTAATAAATTTGATTGAATTTGCATTAACAAATTATTATTACTTGCTCCTCCATCTACCTTTAATTTTTCAAATTTCACTCCAGAATCTTTTTGCATTTCAATAATGATTTCTCTTGTTCTTAAAGCTATAGCTTCTAGGGCAGCCCTTGCAATATGTCCCTTTTTGGTCGCTCTTGTTATTCCCATTATTGCTCCGTTTGCATTTGAATTCCAATAGGGAGCTCCTAATCCAGCTAATGCTGAAATAAATGTAATTCCACCACTATCCTCAACAGATTTTGCTAAGTTTTCAATTTCAGAAGCATTATCAATTATATTTAGTTGATCCCTCAACCATTGAACCAATGCACCAGCGATAAAAACACTTCCCTCCAAAGCGTAGTTTGTTTGATCACCTATTTTCCAAGCAATAGTAGTTAACATTTTATTTTTAGATTTTACAGCTTTTTTTCCAGTGTTCATCATGCAAAAACAGCCGGTCCCATAGGTATTTTTAACATCTCCCGGTTCAACACACATTTGACCAAACAAAGCTGCTTGTTGATCACCAGCAACACCACAAATAGGAATTTTATATCCTAATACTAAAGGGTCAGTAAAACCAATTTTCTCAGAAGAATCATAAACTTTTGGAAGAATTTTTTTAGGAATATTTAAAATAGAAATTAATTCTTCATCCCAATCTAAATTATGAATATTGTAAAGCAGTGTTCTACTAGCATTTGTACAGTCTGTTGCATGAATTTTTTTTGAGGTTAAATTCCAAATAAGCCAAGTATCAATGGTTCCAAACAAAAGTTCCCCCATCTCAGCCTGTTTTCTAATATTTTGATCAGAATCCAAAATCCATTTAATTTTAGTACCGGAAAAATAGGCGTCTAAAAAAAGACCTGTCTTATTATAAAAGGTTTCAAATTTTCCACTTTCAATAAGCTTTTCACACATGGTTGCGGTTCTTCTATCCTGCCAAACAATGGCATTGTAGACAGGTTTTCCCGTAATTTTATTCCAAACAACTGTAGTTTCTCTTTGATTAGTAATTCCAATAGAGTCAATTTCATTAAAATCTACTTTAGCGGATTTAACCACTTCTTTAATTGCTTTGAGTTGAGTGTTCCATATTTCGATTGGATCATGTTCAACCCAAGATTCATTTGGGAAAATTTGAGTAAATTCAAACTGTGAGATTGCAACTTGAGTTCCTTTTTTATCAAACAAAACTGCTCTAGAGCTAGTTGTTCCCGCATCGATAGCCAAAATATAATTTTTCATACTGTAGTTATTCTATTATTATTTCATCAGCAAATATCCAAGAAGGTAGATCGGCACCGTGATGCCATAGCGGGGCCTTTTTTAAATTTTTGGCCTTAATTCTTACATAACGTGCTTTTTCGTTTATAGTTTTTAAAGAAAAGGTTTGAATATCATTTACCTTGCTTTTAGAATTAAGTTTATATGGATTAAAAATTGATGGAAAACTTTTCCATGACACACTATCCTTTGAAACTTCAAATTTAACTTCGAGCGGATAAAAAACAATGTGATTTGTTACTTGAAGAAAATTTAAGCTAATATTGTTTATTAGTGAAATAGAATCCAAGTCTACTACAGCATCCATATCATTGCCTTCAAAACCAAGCCAATTTGAATAAAAACTGTTTCCACCCAAGGCACCGTCCGTTAGCACTTGTGGGTCTTCCTTTGCATACTTTTTTGGATTTGTAAGTAAATTAACTTTTTTAAAACTAGCTATATTATTTTTGCTAGCCAATTTTAATGCTTTTTTGTAATTGACAACATATTCAGAAACAGTGAAACCCATTTCATTCATCAGAGTTATATTACTAACTCTCGCTATTTCATGAAATTTATTCAACCTTGAGATAACTTTAGGATTTATAATTTGATCTCCATTTTCCTTTGATTTTAATGCATATTGTTCTGAAAAATTTTTTCTGTATGCTTCAAGAATAGCGTAGTCAATTGATAATCTAGCTTTTTCTATTCTATCGTAATATTTTGTATTTTTTTTGACACTTAACAAAGCGTTATTAAACAAACTATCATAATATTTTAGATTTGCAGGACTTAAGTAAGAATCAAAAGCCTGGGAAGGGTCGCCATACAGGAACAGAAAAAATGGTTTAGCATTGTTTAATTGCGTTTGGATTTCTTTAATATAACTGTCAATATAAACACCACCTTCTCCATAATATCCATTGTTGAAATCTTTAATAATTAAATCATAATTTAAGTCTGGATTCCACAATAACTTAGCCATTAAGTAACTTCTTAATTCAAATAGTTCACTTGGATTTTTACTATGTTGTTCAAAAATCCATTTTGCATTGTTATCCACAAATAAATTGATGTTTGGCTTTATTGTTTCCCAGTTTGGAAAGGGAGCTAAAAAATTGGTAAACTGTGTAGTATAATCCCAAATTCTTATGTTTTTAGTCAACTTTGACCAACCAATCAAGTCGGATTGAAAATCTTTACAACCCTGCTCTATTGAAATACTTCTGTCACATTCAATCGAACATAGAGTTACTAAAACATTTTTTTCAGGCTTTATAAGCGGAGGTTTCCTTGTATATTGATAAGCTAGTGTAGAAATAGTTTTTTCAGGAAATGATTTAGCTATTTGATTTACAAAATAAATCATTGAACCTGCTGGGCTACCCTCTTTACGGTGTATTTTGGAACAATTATCACATGTACAATATTGGGTATTGTCATCTTGACTCACAGAAATTACACTCGAATTAGGACTTTTTTTAAAAAATGATCTAACACTGTCCTGTACAATTTTTAATACGTTTTCGTTAGTAAGACAAAGTTGAGTAGCTAATCTTTTTCCATTTCTTAATGCATAATATTCAGGATGGTCAAGGTAAAACTTTTCATAAGGTAAAAACTTGTGAAAAGTATGTACTCTGGCATTAGGAACATAATTTGGAAAAGCTTCCGTACTTACCTTTAATTTGTCAGCAAAAGTGTCATTTTGATAAAAAAGTCTTGAATGTACTGTTCTGGTTGTAAGTGGAGGTTTAAAAACTATTTTTTTATTACTTGGAATCGATATACTTTTAATTTTTGGTATCAAAGTATAGTCTGGAGAATACCAACGGACCCCTAAATATTGTTCTAGAAAATCATAAACACCAAACTTTAACATTTCATTACTACTCCCCAAAATAGTGATTGAACTTTTTGAAAAATCAAAAGAAATTAAATTATCCTCTAAAGAAGGATTAGTCTCAAGATAAATAACATTATTTTGTTTTGTGGAATTTTCTATATCAAGTTGAATACCTAAAGATTTTTTTAAATATACATTTAAGGTGTCTGCAATATCATTATTTTGAATATCAGTTACAATATCATAATTAGATAAAGATTTATAATCTAGTTTGTTTGTTTTTTTGGTACAAGAGAAAAAGCAAATGACAAAAAATAAAACAATAGCATGTTTCATAACTTAAATTTAGTGTATAAACAGTGAAATTGAAATGATTACTTAAAAAAGTATAATAAGAATTACTAATACATTTTTCATTAATTATAGAAATAATTAATTAAATTTATATATATGAAGAAACTATTTTATCTCTTTTTTATTTTGTTTTGTAATTCAATTCTTTCACAAAATTGGGAAACTTCCTTCAAAGAATCAAAAATGAAGGCTCAAAAGCAAAATAAAAAAATTATTTTAGTTTTTCAAGGTTCCGACTGGTGTGCTCCATGTATTAGACTAAGTGAGGAAATTTGGAAAACAGAAGAATTTATTGAGTACTCTAAAGACAATTACATATTATTACAAGCAGATTTTCCTAGAAAAAAGAAAAATGCTTTAAATGAAGAACAGCAAAAAATCAATAATTCATTAGCTGAAAAATACAATCCCAATGGATATTTTCCTCTGGTCGTAGTGTTGAATAAATTTGGTAAAGTATTGGGAGAAACAAGTTATAAAAAAACAACTCCTAAACAGTATATTAATTTGCTTGAATCCTTTTGAAAAAACTTTTTTTTAAACATATAGTTATTTTAATTTTTTTTATTTCCAATAGCTCTAATTCACAAAACATATTTACAAAAAATGTGAAATTGATGGGAAGTGACTTTGAAATAACAATCGTAGAAAAAAATGAATCGAATGCCAATTATTTTTTGGATTTAGCGATCAAAGAAATAAGAAGAATCGAGAAGTTAATTTCTTCTTGGGACAGTAATTCACAGACCTCAAAAATTAATTTAAATGCTGGAATTAAACCTATTAAAGTAGATAAAGAACTATTTGATTTAATTTCAAGGTCAATAAAAATATCTAATTTAACTCAAGGGGCTTTCGATATCAGTTATGCATCACTTGACAAGGTTTGGTATTTTGATAAAAAAATGCTCGAGATGCCAAGCGAAGAGGAAGTAAAAAAATCCGTTTATAAAGTTGGATTTAATAATATTGTATTAAACAAAAAAAATCAGACTGTTTTTTTAAAAAATAAAGGAATGAAGATTGGTTTTGGAGCCATTGGAAAAGGTTATGCTGCTGACATGGCTAAGTTGATATTGTTAAAGAATAATGTAAAATCAGGGATTATTAATGCTAGTGGGGACTTGACAGCTTGGGGAGAAAAACCAAGTGGAGAAGACTGGATGGTGGCGATAGTTAATCCATTAAAAAAATCGAATGTTTTTTCATGGCTTCCAATAAAAAATAAAGCAGTAGTAACATCTGGAAATTATGAAAGATTTATTAAATTTAATGGTAAATTATATTCACACATAATAGATCCGAGGACAGGCTATCCTAGCGAAGGTCTATTAAGTGTTACCATATTTAGTGAAAATGCTGAACTAGCGGATGCTTTGGCTACATCTGTGTATGTTTTAGGAGAGGAAATTGGATTGGATTTAATAAATCAATTAAATGGGATAGATTGTATAATTATTAATAACAAAAATGAAATTGTCAAATCAAAAAACATTGAATTCGATAAGATTTAACAAAATTAAAGCTCTAATACCTTTTTATGTATTTATGGTTTTTTCAATCAGTTGTGCTAGCATTAAGGAATATGAAAAAGTAAATATTAATGATCCCGACATGGAACTTTCTCAAAGACAAATATGTCGATTTGAAACAAACTTTCAACTTTATAGGGAAGGTTCAAGCGGAGCAAACGGTGGAAAAGTTGGTGGAGGATGTGGATGTAATTGATAAGTTTATGAAAAAAAATATTTTATTGCTTTTCTTATTAATTTCAACTTTTGGTCTAAGTCAAGAGATTAATAAAACTTACAAAAAAAGAGTTTTAGAGTCTATTGAGGTTGATTTTTTAAGTAGCTATTATAATCAAGAAGGAAGTAATGCGTCTGTTACTGGAGGAATCGGCAATGAGTATTTAGAAGATTTTAACCCTACCATTGTGATTAATATCCCATTAAACGAGGATGACGTTATCACTATTGATTTAGGTATTTCAACTTATACTTCTGCATCTTCAAGTAATGGCAATCCGTTCGATGCTGGCGTAAATACCGATAAAACCTCTAGTCCGTGGTATGCATCTTCGGGTGCATCAAAAGTGGATGATTGGAAAAGTTTAAATATTGATTACTCTCACTCTTCTGATGACAGAAATACATTGGTATCTGCTAATTTATCTACCGCATCAGAATGGGACTATCAATCGTTTGGTTTTGGAGGCGGAATAACAAAACTTTTCAATGATAAAAACTCCTCAATTTCCATAAATACAAAAATTTATTTAGATAATTGGATTCCAATTTACCCTAAAGAATTGGATGCATTTATTGATGCTGATGGAAATACTAGCTCAGGTTTTTTTAACAATCGAACCATTTATGATAAATTAGGGAATATTTCAAACAAATGGTCTCCAAAAGAAAAATCTAAATTAATGGACGACAAATCTAGGAATACTTATTCTGTTTCTTTTTTATTTTCTCAAATAATAAACAAGAACACTCAATTTGCCCTATTTATTGACTTAATAAAACAAGAAGGTTGGTTAGCTAATCCTCTTCAAAGAGTATATTTTTCAGATAAGGATAATTTTTATATTGGTAACCCTTCCAGTATACCATTTTATACATCCAAATTAAATAAAGACGTTTTTCATTTAGCTGATGACATTGAAAGACTTCCTAACTCTCGAATGAAAATTCCATTTGGAATACGTTTTAATTATTTCTTAAATGAAAACTTAACCTTAAGAACATACTACAGATACTATTTTGATGATTGGGAAGTAAATTCACATACAATTAATTTAGAACTTCCAATTAAACTTACTGACTATTTTACTTTTTATCCGTCCTATAGATTTTATACTCAAACCAAATCCAAATTTTTTGAACCATACAATGAACATCTTTCCTCATCTAAATATTATACCTCCGATTACGACTTGTCAAAATTTAAATCAAATCAGTTTGGTTTGGGATTGAAATATGTTGATATATTTACAAAATTTAAAATATGGGAACTTGGTCTTAAAAGCATTGACTTAAACTACAGCAACTATAAAAGAGATTCTGATTTTAACTCAAACATAATTTCAATGGGGTTAAAATTCGTAATGGATTAAATATCTAAAAGTAGATTTCCTGAGCTAGCCTGAAAGTATTGGAGTGTGCCTCTACAATGTCGTTTATATTAACAGAATAACCTCCTCCCATGCTTACTTGAACAGGTATATTATTTTTTTTACACAAGCTTAAAACGTATTTATCTCTTTCCTTGCACCCCTCTATTGTCATAGATAATCTTCCTAGTTTATCATTTTTAAGAACATCTACACCCGCTAAGTAAAAAATAAAATCTGGTTCAAATTTTTCAACAACTTTTGGTAATATTTTTTTAAGTTTTAATAAATAATAATCGTCTTCGGTGTTATCCTCAAATCCAATATCTAAATCACTTTTTTCTTTTCTGAAAGGATAATTTTTTTTTCCATGAAAAGATAGAGTAAAAACATTCAAATTATTTTGAAAAATAGAAGCTGTTCCATTGCCCTGATGAACATCTAAATCAATAATTAAAATTTTTTTTGCATAATTATTTTGTAATAAATAATTTGCTGAAATCGCTTGATCATTTAACATGCAAAACGCTTCCGCTCTTTCATAAAAAGCATGATGAGTGCCTCCAGCAATATTCATTGAGATTCCATTTAGCATAGAATAATTAGAGCATTCTATTGTGCCTTGGGCAATTTTTTTTTCTCTTATAACAAGCTTATCACTCATTGGAAAACCAATTGGTCTAATTTCTTTTTTTGTAAGATTAAGATTAATAAATCTTTTATAATAATCTTCTTGATGAGTTCTTAGAGCATCTATCTCTTTAAGTTCACCAGGATCAAAAAAATTATTTGAATTACATGTGTTTTCATTTACTAGTCGTTCAGGAATTAAATTATATTTATCCATAGGAAATCTATGATTATTATTTAATTCATGTCTGAATATTTTATTGTAGGCAATTTTTAACATCAAAAAATATTTGGGAGCAAATCAATAAAAAAAAATTTACAATTCCAATGTAATTAAGAACAGATTATTTGTTAAACAATTTTAATATAATTGATAATTTTATAAAGATTCTTCATATCTTAAAATTATAATTTAATAATTCATTACATATTTAAATGAATATCATGTTTATTGAAATATTAGAAATTTTTTCAGCTATTTCATTTATTTTTTACGGTGTACTTTCCTTTTTTTCAAAAGCAATGAAATCTGAATTTATAAGATGGAAAATTTCACAATTTAGAGTCATAGTAGGAATGGCACAATTATGTGGAGGATTTGGATTAATTATTGGTTTTTATGTTCCTATTTTTACACTCCTAGCATCTTTTGGTTTGAGTATTCTAATGCTTCTTGGATTTATTTTACGAATTATGGTAAAAGACGGAATGTTAAAATCATTTCCATCCTTTTTTTATTTTTTGATAAACGTGATTATATTATTTAATTTCTTAAAAAATATCCTTTGAAAAAAACAGTAGCAATTGCTGGAGCAACAGGATTCATCGGCAAATGGTTTATTGATAAATACAAAAATGATTTCAACATCATAGCTTTGAGCAGAAATAAACTCAAATATCCTGAAAAAAATGATGTTGAATGGAGACAAGTTGATTTATATTCCATTTCTAGTACCACAAAAGCTTTAGAGAATGTAGATGTAGGGATTTATTTGGTTCATTCCATGCAACCTTCAGCTAGAATGAATCAAGGAAGTTTTGAAGACACGGACATATTGTTAGCAGATAATTTTTCCAGAGCTGCTGAGCATTGTAAATTAGAACAAATTATTTATGTTGGTGGCATTCTTCCAAAAGATGAGCATACTATGTCCAAACATCTTAGGTCAAGATATGAAGTTGAAAAAACATTAGGTTCAGGAACTACTCCTCTTACTTCTATTAGGGCAGGGATTATAATTGGTCCCAATGGATCTTCTTTCAGGATTGTTCAAAAACTAGTAAAAAACCTTCCTGTAATGGCTTGCCCTGATTGGACTAAATCACTAAATCAACCAATTGACATAATAGATGCACTTAATATCATAAAATGGTGTATTGGGAATAAAAAAGTGTTTAATAAACCATTAGAAATTGGAGGTAACCAAGTTATCACTTACATGGACCTTTTAAAGATTACTGCCAAAAAAATGAACAAAAAAAGATTGATCTTTTCATTATCATTTATAACTGTTGGTTTATCTAAATTATGGGTTAGTGTAATCACTGGAACAAGTAAATTTTTAGTATCTCCACTAATTGAGAGTTTGAAACACACAATGACTTTAAATATTGAAAATAAAATTGAATTAGAAATAGATTATATTTCAGTTGAAAATAGTGTAGAAAAAGCATTAAATACCAAAAATAAAATACCTGAAAATCCCGAATTTGTAAAAGTAAAAACTGAAAAAAATACTGTTAGAAGTGTACAAAGAATAGCAAATCCTAGTAAAAGAACAGCTAAATTTGTTGCTAGAATTTACCCAATATGGTTAACTAAAACATTTGCAAGTTTAGTTAATGCTAATTTTGATGGCAAGTATGTCAAGTTTTCTTTTTTTAAAATTGTTTTACTAGAATTAAAAGTTATAAAATCTAGAAGCAACGATAAAAGACAGCTTTTTTTTATTACAGGGGGGGTATTAGTAAGAAGAAATGATTTAGGGTGGTTAGAATTTAGGTCCGTTTTAAATAATGAATATCTAATCGCTGCAATCCATGAATATGTTCCAAAACTTCCTTGGACAGTTTATAAATTTACTCAAGCTAAAGTTCACCTAATTGTAATGAAACAATTCGAAAAGTTTTTGTTCAAAATTCCAAATCAATATTCAAAAAAAAATAATTAAATAATTTAATCGATATTATTATTTATAAAATATAGCTGATTGAACATTATTTTTTACATTTGCAATCGCTAAAAAGGGTCGCGTAGCTCAGCTGGATAGAGCATCTGCCTTCTAAGCAGACGGTCAGAGGTTCGAATCCTCTCGCGATCACATCAAACCTTACTTTAATCGGTAAGGTTTTTTGTTTTTTTCACATATGTAATCAACTAATTCTGTTCACTACTAATATTATAATATTAAAGAAAACTTAAAATGAATTTGGATAATAAGTTACTAAAAGTTGGGCTTAGCGCCCAATCGTATACCAAATTTTGGTACACCATTTTTTGGGCTATTTGTAAGGAATGTATCGTGGAGATCAGATCTCCAAATAAAGTCAGCTCTAAAAAATTTAAAATTTCCAAATCCAATATTTTCTATTCCCAAAGAATATTCATAATAAGGCTTATTACTGGGTGAATTGTAAACAATTTTAGATTTATTTTTTGAAATATTATCATTTGAAATACTTCCATATGCAAACCTAAACGTTACTAAAGAACGTAATTTAAGTTTTTCTAGCAAAGGTATTTTATTCATTATAAACCCATTAAAATGATGTTCGAAATGACCTAATAAATAATTATCCGAAATCCAATCGTAATAATTAATTAGTGAAAAAGTCCTTGGGATAAGCGAATAACCTTGGTTAGCTGGAAGAGCTGTTAATAAGGCGATAGGAACTGGATCAAATGTTTTTCCTAATTCTAAATTACTTTCTAAAATTCCAAAAAAGCTTATCCTAATTGGATGTTTATATGAAAATTGTAATTGATTATATGAAAAATTTCCTTGCAAAATTCCATCTAATCCGCGAGTATATTTGAGTGAAAAAGAAGCGAAATTACTTCTGCCTAACTTTTGATCTACACCTCGTCCATAAACATTTCTGTTCGGTGTGAAAGTTAAATATGTACTAAAAGAAGTATTGTTGTATTGGGTTAAAACAGTTCCGTTTTGTTCATAATCAATATTAAAGTAGGTTTGATCAGCAGAAGCAAAATGTTTAGATTCTAAACTAAGACCTATTTTTAAGTTTTTAAATGGTTCCAATAGGGTAGTAAATCCAATAGTTTCAACTTCTGATAGAAAATAGTTTGACCCCCTTGAAAATAAATTCTGCTTTACTTTTGGCTTAGAATCCAATAAGATTCCAGTAGAAAATATCGAATTTCCTAATTGTTCATAGTCATTTGAATAAACCAGCCCTAATGTCAGTCTGGGTTTATAGGACAGTAAGTATCTACTATCTATCCCATATTTTATTTCCTTGTCCTTTAAACCATAAGCAATAAATGCAGTAGATCTAAATCGGTCATCTAAACTTCTAAAGGTTCTAAATCTAGCATTAAATCTCAACCCTTCAACGTCGTTATAGTTGAGTGCATCCCACCATTTACCAAATTGTAAGTCAGGGCTTATCACTTTATATCCACTAGTTAAGAAATCAATAGTACTAGTTATTGATTTAACTTTTCGATTATCTTCCAAATCCTTAAGAAGCATAATTATGTTAGTGGTGGTTTCTTCTCGGTCTAAATTTGTCCAATAATCATCATCTTTATTTAAATCTAAATCTGTTCTAATGCTCTGACTTTCTTTATAAAACATCTCCGTTTTTGGTTGGTTAAGTACATAAGAATTAAATGTCTCATTTTTTTTAACATAAAGCCCTTTTTCGTCCTCGTTCTTTGAAAATACAGTAAAGTCACCCTCATAATTTGAAGAATATGGTAAAAAAATACCACTTTCAATTTCTTGAAAATTTTGCTTGATATAAACATCACGAACAATATTTAAATTAATATCAGGACTAATCCTCATTTCAATTTCTTTTAATGCATAAGATGGAGCACTAATTGTCATATTACCTTCAAAAACCCAATCTCCATCTCTTCTTGGAAAAAAATAAATTTTATATTCTTTTCCTTTTTTAGATTTGAGACTATCGGTAAGTACATAATCGTAATTTATAAATCCTGTTTCTGCAATTGGACTAGAAAAGGATTTGTCGGCTACAACAACTGTTTCATTTAATACATTTACGTATTTAAATACATTTTCAATTCTTTTAAAAAAAAACCCATTAGTTTTTAAACCTGAAATACGAATAGCATTTAAGTCTGAGCGTTCAATAGATAAATTGTTTTCTCCATACACGCTCCTATGTTCCTCTTTTAAATTAAGTGGAATATAAAAAAGCTTATTATTTCGATTTTGGCGGATTATAGTCAATACTGAATCTAAACTTTCTCCTAATATTTTTTTTAAAAACAAAGTGTCCATATTGTTCAATCCAACTTCGAAAGTTGAATATTTCTCATAGGCATACGCTTTGGGTTTTGAAAAACCCATATTTGATTTGCGAGCCCACACTTCTTTTAGAACACGATATGCTGGATTTTGTTTTTTTTTAAGTCTTTTTTTTGGTTTTTCAACCACGATAACCTCATTTAACTGTTCACCCTCAAAAAGTGTTATTTTTAAAAAAAGATTTTTTTTATTTAATTTTAACTTTTTAGTCTCATAGCCCAGAAGTTGGACTGTAAGTTCTTTTTTTCTTGAACTAGAACTAAGTTCAAATTCACCTTTGAAATTTGTAAGTGTTCCAAGTTTAGTTCCAGAAAAAATAACATTTGCAAAAGGGATTGGTTCTTCATTTTGATCAATAACAATTCCCTTTACGTTAAATTGGCAATTAACTGTAAATGAGGAAAAAATAATTAAAATCAACGAAATCAGAAAACGAAAAGACTTTAACATGAAATAAAAAATGAAAAATAATTGATTAGAACAAACTTTATTTTAATTTTGATTTATTATAAATGTAAGCAATATAAGTTTAGGTAAAGTCAATTATAATATTAATGTTTAAAAATATAAACTAAATAAAATCATGAAACATTCCATTATTAATTACATGTTATTTTTTCTATTTTTTATAAATGCTTGTTCATCCCCTCAAAATAAAGAGGTTGACTTTAATTATTTTTCTGAACAGTTTGCTGATGTAAAGATATTGAGATACAAAGTTCCTGGTTTTAACGAACTAAACTTAAGTCAAAAAAAACTTGTTTATTACTTATCGCAAGCTGGTCTTGCAGGTAGAGACATAATGTATGACCAAAATTACAGACATAATATTTCTATAAGAAAAGCACTTGAGAATATATATATAAATTATAATGGAGATAAATCTTTAGATAATTGGAATCTATTTGAAACATACCTTAAAAGAATTTGGTTTTCTAATGGTATTCACCATCATTACTCAAATGATAAACACAAACCAGGTTTTTCAATTAATTATTTAAAAAGTTTATTAAATGAAACAAATACCACATTGGAGAACGAGGCTTTCGATGTTATTTTTAGTGAAGTAGATAATAAAAAAGTTAATCTTGACGCGAGTAAAGGTTTAATCAAAGGATCAGCAGTAAATTTCTATGGTCCTGACGTTACAGCAGAAGATGTGGATTTTTACTACGGTGAAATAAAAAAAGTTCCTAACCCTAAAAAACCTATTTCTTTAGGTTTAAACTCTAAACTTATTAAAGAAGATGGAAAACTTGTTGAGAAAGTTTGGAAACTTAATGGAATGTACAGTGACAAAATTGAAAAAATCATTTATTGGTTGAAAAAAGCTGTAAAATTCGCAGAAAATGATAAACAAAAACAAGGCTTAGAGCTTTTAATAAAATATTACGAAACAGGTGATTTGAATATTTGGGATGAATATAATGTAGTATGGGTAGAAACCAAAGAAGGTGATGTAGATTACATAAATGGTTTTATTGAAGTTTATAACGATCCTAAAGGATATAGAGGTTCATATGAATCGGTAGTTCAAATAAAAGATTTTGCTATGAGTAAAAAAATGGATGCTGTTTCTAATAATGCTCAGTGGTTCGAAGATAACTCTCCAATACTAAATGAACATAAAAAAGAAAAAGTTGTGGGTATTTCTTACAACACAGTAAATGTTGCAGGAGAAGCAGGAGATGCTTCTCCCTCAACACCAATTGGAATAAATCTACCTAATGCAAATTGGATCAGAGCAGAACATGGATCAAAATCAATTTCTCTAGGAAATATACTTTACGCTTACGGAAATGCAGGTACTAGCGGAAGGCTAAATGAATTTGCATTTTCTGAAAAAGAAATAGAACTAGAAAAAAAATATGGAGAAGATGCTGGTAGTTTAAGCACTGCTCTTCATGAAGTTATAGGTCATGCAAGTGGAAAAATTAATGATGGAATAGGGACACCAAAAGAAACTTTAAAAAGCTATGCCTCAGCCTTAGAAGAGGCAAGAGCTGATCTAGTTGGTTTATATTATATCTCTGATGTAAAACTTGAGGAAATAGGTATTTCACCCTCTGCAGTGGACATGGGAAGAGCAAGTTATGACGGTTATATTAGAAACGGTCTGATAACACAACTTATAAGAATTAAACTTGGAGATGATATAGAAGAATCACACATGAGAAATCGTCAGCTAGTTTCTGCATGGGCATATGAAAAAGGGTTAAAAGATAATGTAATTGAAAAGTTAAAAAAGGATAATAAAACATTTTATGTGATTAATGATTATAATAAACTAAGAGTGCTGTTTGGAGACCTTCTTAGAGAAATACAAAGAATTAAATCGGAAGGTGATTATGAAGCTGGAAAATATCTTATAGAAAATTATGGGGTAAAAGTAGACCAGGAACTTCATAAAGAGGTGTTGGAAAGAAATAAAAAATTCACTTCTGCACCATATAGTGGTTTTATAAATCCTGAATTAACTTTAGTGAAAAATGATGATGGAGAAATTATAGACGTTAAAATAGTTCAGCCCGAAAGTTTTGCTTCGCAAATGTTAAATTACTCTAAGATTTATTAACCTTAAAAGTAAAATCATTTGTTCATAAATTCAGAAATTAATTTATGAAAATGATGAACACCTTGTTCTCTTGTAGGTGAAAATCTTCCCTCTTTATAAAAAGAGGATCTTAAACCATTATGGACATTTTCTACAACGAATTCGTCTTCTTCCTCAACTTTTTGAAGCTGATTTCCAGCTCCCCTATTTAATTTAGATTCATCATAAATATAAGATCTAAAAGACACTCTAGTTAAACAATCTGAAACTGGTTTTACAATATTTATAGACAAACCCCAAGGATAAAAATTGAACATCATATTAGGAAAAACCCAGTAATAATAAGCCGCAACATTTTTCCCAAAATCGAGATGATTTTTCGGTAAATCAAAAACATCTTTATTATCCTCACTATAACCAATTTGGAGATTACAATAATTATAAATTTCTGTCTTATAAATATTGTAATCTAAAATCTCGTTTAAATCTTTATGAACAAAAGGAATGTGAAATCCCTCTAAATAATTGTCACAATATAATGCCCAATGGGCATTAATTGTAAAATCTTTAGACAAAGAATTATCTAATTCATATTTATCGATATCAAGAAATCCTATTCTTTCATTCATCTTGTCTATTACCATTTGAAAGTCAAATATTGGATTTAGTCCTGCAAAAAGTAACTTACCCCATTTAACAAGAGGAAATTTATGAAGATTATCACATGGTCTTGGGAAATCTTTAGCTTCTCCAAATTCAGGCATAAATTCAAATTCACCCTTGTTATCAAATCGCCTTCCATGATACATACATGTAAGTTTTTTTGAATTTCCTGGTTTTAAAACTAGTATATTTCCTCTATGTGTACAGACATTAGTTAGACAATGAATATCATCATTTTGGTCTTTTGTTAAAACAATAGGTTCTTTTATATAATCCTCCAAAATAACCATTGGATAAACTGAATTTTTTTGCTTAACTAAATTTGAATCTCCTACCCATTGCCATGATTTTAAAAAGATTTTATTTTTTATTGATTCAAAAACTGAGGAATTTTTATAAAAATTAGATGGAAGAGTTTCTGCTTTTGATATATCAGGATCAATTTTATATTTATCTTTCATTAATATTAATTAACTAATTTAAAGAAATATAGATTAATATTTTGAAGAAGCAAAATCAAAAAATTGGATTACTGGCAGCTACTTCTTTAATAGTGGGAAATATGATTGGTGCAGGAATTTTTGTTTTACCTGCTAGTTTAGCAAAATTTGGTGGAATTAGCATTTTTGGTTGGATATTTACAGCAATTGGAGCAACAATTTTAGCTAAAATTTTTAGTAATTTCAGTAAGTTAATTATTGGAAAAAATGGAGGTCCCTACATATACTCTAAAACAGTTCTTGGTGATTTTATTGGTTTTTTGGTAGCATGGGGCTATTGGGTTTCCTGCTGGATAAATAATGCAGCAATTGCAGTCGCAATAGTTAGTGCACTCAGTTTTTTTATACCTGCTCTCTCAACTAGTTCGTTTCATGCTACTTTAACAGGACTATTATTTATTTGGTTTTTTACATGGACAACTTCAAAAGGAATTAAATCCTCAGGAAATATTCAAATTGCAACAACTGTAGCTAAAATTGTTCCTCTATTATTTATTATAATTGTTGGAATATTTTCGTTTGATATAAATAATTTTCCAGATTTTAACATCACTAACAAAAGTAACTTAGAAGTATTTCCAATCGTTTGTATAATGACTCTTTATGCTTTTTTAGGAATTGAATCAGCTACAATTCCAGCAAATAGCATCAAAAATCCTGATTCAATAATTCCAAAGGCTACAATGATAGGTACAATTATTTCAACTTTAATATATGTTTTTGGTACAATTGTTTTATTCGGAATATTACCCAGTGATGAATTAATAAACTCACCTGCTCCGTTTGCTGAAGCTGGAAAAGCAATTGGCGGATTAAATGGAGGATATTTTGTTTCAGCAGGAGCTGCTATTTCAGCAATTGGAGCTTTAAATGGTTGGATTTTAATAACAAGCTATATGCCAATGTCAATGGCTAATGATAATCTGTTCCCTAAAGTATTTAAAAAAACTAATTCTAAAGGATCACCTAATATTAGTTTAATTCTTGGTAGTTTTCTATCCTCAATAGTAATGTCAATGAATTTTTCAGAGGGTTTGGTTTCTAGATTTGAATTTTTGATACTTCTTACTACACTATCAACGTTAGTTCCATATTTATTTGTTAGCGCATCTTACATATTATTTCATTTAGAAAAGAAATATTTTAAAATAAAAATTAGAGCTCTGATATTAGGTTTATCAGGAACTATTTATTCAATATGGGCAATATTAGGTTCAGGAAACGAAACAATTTTTTACGGAACTATTTTGTTACTACTCGGAATTCCCTTTTATTGTATTATGAAAATAAAAAAGCCCTATTAAAAAGGGCTTTATATATATTAAATAATTTATAATAATTATTTTGGATCTTGATAATCATAGTATCCCTCAACTGGAATCATCAAATGGTCGTAACCCGTACCCTTAAACATAACGTAAGGGGCACCAGAATTAAAATTAGTAGTTTGACCATCTAAAGAGCTTGGATCTTTAGGCATTAACATAAGGTGAGCACCAGACTCAATCCATTCGCCATCAGCCTTAGCTTTTGTCATACCTTCCTCATCAATAACTAAATGTTTTCTATTGTCTTCTCCCATGTCTCCGTGTAACATCCAAGCCCATCCGTCAGTATCCATCTCAGGTTTTTTACCAGCCATATAAGCCATTGCCCACTGCATTGCTGGACCGTCACCTACCATTGGCATCGCTTCATGTGGATCTTTCCAACCATTTTCTGGGTCTGACATTCCTCTTGGATTTGCAGCCATAGCTGTCCATCCGTTTGTACCTTCTCTTAAAACAGTACCATCAACGTCAACAACTGTACAATTAGCAGCTATAAACGATGGTGCTGCTGTACTGTAGGCCCAAATTTTCCACTCAGCAGACGTATGAGGACCTTCAGGCTCTCCATTTGCTTTTACTTCGACTTCAACAGGAGCTGAAGTCGTGGTGTTATTGCAGCTTAAAAATAAAACTGCAGCAAATAATAAAAGTATTTTTTTCATAAGATTTTATTTTAAGTATATATAACAATTAGTTAGACTTTATTTTCATTTTTGGATCATATTTACAACATAGTGGTAAGTTTTCGTAAGAATCCATATTGTTTTCAACCAGCTCGGTACCATAACCAGAATTAGCTATAGCTTGATGAATACTCATTAAATCTACAATTTGAGGATCATATATTAATTTAATTTGTTTTGTTTGTTTATCCCAATCAGCAGTCGAAACTCCAGACAATGATAATGCAGCAGTTTCAATTGTTTTTTTACACATGCCACAGTTTCCTTTAACCCCGAAAGAAGTTTCATTACCCATTAGTTCAACAATATTTTCTGGCTTTTCAATTGAAATTTTAGAATCATCAGATGAAATTATATCAGGTAAAAACCATCCAATTGTTAAACCAATGACTAAGGAAACTACAATTGTTATATTTTTTTTCATAATTATTTTTAATGAGGTGAATTTGTTTTGTAATTGCAACATGGTGGCAAACTTTCATAAACCTCCAATGGTGCTTTATATTTGTCAGTATCGTGACCTAATTCTGCGATATTTTTTTTTATACTATCTAATTTGATTTTTTTCGAATTATAAATAATAGATAGATTGTTTGAGGGTATATCCCACTTTGCATACTTAACTCCCTTTAATTTAATTGCCCCATTTTCGATTCTAGATTTACACATATCACAAACCCCACTAACTTCAAAAGAAGCCTTAGCTGACTTGGATTCCAAATTTTGAGAAGAGACATAGAAACTAATAAAAAAAAGACAGATAAATAAATATTTCATAATAAATATAAAGTTACAATTTTAATCTAATTCCAGCATATAGCATAGGGGCCATTATTGGTGCATATACTAATGTGCTATCAAAATTTGCCCCAAACGGATTTTTAGAATCTAATATTGGGGTTTTTTGTGTATAGCTTCCAATATTTTCTCCGCCAATATAAATTTCAAATTTTTCTGAAAAAACTCTAGTTAACTGTGTGTTTAATAATGTGTATGACGGAGACAACCCATTGAGTAAAGACTGATCTGAATGAATTGGTAACCTTTGCTGACCTATCCAATTATATGTAAAATCAAATTTCCACTGTTTTCCATTTTCAGTTAAATTGGATGAAAAATCTAAATTTGTAAAAAACCTATTTTTTGGAGTTAATGGGTTTTGTTTAAATCCAGAATTATACTGCTTTTTAACATTATAATTTTTAAAAGCTGATTTTATTTTTACGTTGTTACTAATTGAATAATCCATTTCAATTTGAAAACTTTTAGCATAACTTTTACCCTCTAAATTATAAAAGCTTAATTCTCCTTGTTTTTCCCAATCAACAACAATTTGGTTCTCAAAATCTGTTACATAATAATCGATTGTGATGTCTCCGTCCTGCTTATTTAAAACAAAACCTTGTCTAAAACTTATACCATAATTTGTTGCTTTTTCCGGATTTAAACCGTAGAAATTCCCTTTATCATTTTTAATCTTTATTGTTCTTCCAGTAGAAAATATTTCCTGATTTTCTGAAAAAATATTAGAAGCTTTTCTTCCTGAACCTATAGAGAATCTAAAAACTGATTTTTCAAAAGGGTTATACCTTAAATGAAATCTTGGTGTTAAGAACGATCCTAAATTGTTATGTATATCGTATCTCAACCCAGCAACTAAACTTATCTTTTCTAAATTGTCATAACTATATTCAAAAAATGCACCTAACGATTTATCTATTCTGTTATAATTAATTTTTGATATGTCAACTATTTCGTTGTAATCATCAAAAGAAAAATTTAAACCAGCTTTAAACTTATTCATTGTATTACTAATAATTGAATTATAGAGAAAACTTGAATAAAAGCTATTTTGTTTTATATCATAATTTCTTAATCCAAAATAAGAATTTTGGATATGATTTGAATAAGCCATTTGAAATCCAATAGATTGGTAAGGAATATTTGGATTAACATAACCTAATTTAAAATTTGTATCGAATCTTTCTGTATTAATTTCACTAACCCATGCCAATCTTTTCAATTTCAAATTAGCTACATCTTCTCCTGCTTCCTTATCATTTTTCATGTATTTAAAACCCAAAAAGCTTACAACGCCCTTTTCTAAATCAGTGTATTGATACCTATTAAAAAAATTAAATCCTTTAAAAGTTGGGTGATCTAAAAAACCATCATTATTAGTATCATGAATAGTTGTATTATTATCAGCATGAACAAATAATATGGAATTAAATTTCGAATTTATGTTGCTATTCAAATGAAAATTAAATTCATTTCTGCCAATCTTGGACCTAAAAACATTAATAAATATTGGAGCGTTATCAACAGGTTTTATTAATTCTATATTAATTTGACCTGAAATACTTTCAAATCCGTTAACTACACTTCCAGATCCTTTTGTTATCTGCATACTTTCCACCCATGAACCGGGAATAAATGATAATCCAAAAACTTGAGATGCTCCACGAACCATTGGAATATTTTCCTCAGTAATTAAAAGATATGGACTCTCTAAACCAAGCATTTTGACCTGCTTAACACCAGTAATTGCATTTGAAAAACTAACATCTATTGAAGGATTAGTCTCGAAGCTTTCTGAAACATTACAGCATGCTGCTTTCAATAACTCATCACTAGAAACATTTACTATATTTTGTGTTTTAAAATATGATTTTTGAATTGTATTTTTTCTTTTAGATAAAATAACCTCATCTAATTCAGCTAGATCTTCAGTCATAATGTGATCATACTGTTTTTCACCATTAATTACCACTATGTCATCTTGAAATCCTAATATTTTAAAAACTAATTTATTAATTGATTTTTCAAATGGTATGGAATAAAAACCATTTTGATCAGAAACTACACCAACTGACGAATCTAACCAGTAAATACTAACTCCCTCTAGATTAACTGGTTTATTATTATCATTAATATAAGAAACAGTTCCAGTCAAAAATTCTTGAGAATAAGAACTAATTGAAATACAAAAAATAAGTAAAAAGTATTTAATTTTCATTTAAATAATTTGAAACCCTATTTATTGAGTTTATTCTAATATCCTCCCAAAACAAATTAATGTCTGCTTTATGATAGTCTTTTACAGAGGAAACAAATAGTTTTTTTAAAATACCCATTTTGGGTAATCTTATATATATTTTACTATCCATATCTTCAATCTTAACTGTTTTTGGATATATCTTATTGTTTAAATAAAGAAAACCTTTGTGATCATCATAATTTGAGGATTTACTCGAATCCCATGTTACAGGATTTATACACAAAGCTCCCTCAATCCATTCAGGGTTTACTGTAAATACAGCTTTTTCTGTTTTTCTTTTAGACATTAGCCTATATGTATTCCAAGTAACAAAACCTCCAGTTTCATTTTTATTAGTCATTATCTTAATACTTGAAAAATCTTTATCGGTAATCTTTGTTCCAATTAAATATGCTGCAATTAATTTCTTTTCTAATGGCTTGTTATCAAAAAAATCTTGTAAAATTCTTTTAGCATGCCCTGCTCCTTGACTATGTCCCGCTATAATTATTGGTTTATTTTTATTATATTTTTTTAAGAATATTTCAAAAGCTTTTTTAATATCTTGGTATGCCATCTCGTAAGCCTGTTCGCCTCCATTTTTCCAAAAAGATTCTCTAAAAACCCTCAAATGAGCTTGCCTGTAAAATGGTACATATAAATTTCCAGTTGAATACCAAGCTGAAGATTGATACTTAATTGTTGATTCTAATATATAGTTTCTAGTTTTTGTGTCATAAATATTTGCATTCCATGATGTATCATTTTTATCTGAAAGCATTGTTGGATAAATAAAAAAAATATCAACAGGGAGTTTTTTTTCTTTGGATTTAAATTCAGACAAAATATTTGAATCAATTTTGGGATGAACTGCCCATGATTTATAGAGCTCGTAATTTGGAGGATCAGAAATTTCAAAATTAGAAAACAATGAACTACTATACTCTGTTGGCTTATTGCTTTCAGATAACAAACCACAAGAACCAAGAAAAAGCATAATTATAAAATATATATTTTTCATTTACATTACTTATCAAATATTGTGCTTAATAGAAGTTTAATCACAATTAATTAAAATATAATTTAAATTATTCGAGAATTACAGTTCTAATAGAGGGATTAAATAGAGTTTCAATCATATTACCATCAGAATTTATTAATTCTAATTTAATATTGATTTCGCCTTTAGGTAATCCTTCAATGTAATACGGTGCCCATTCGTCTATAATAAACTCTGTCTGATTAATAGTTGCTTTTACTTTATTTCCATTTTTTGAAATATTAGTATTTACTAAATAAAAATCTAAAAGTAATTTTTTTGTATCCTCACCCACATACTTACCTTTTGGTCTACTGTAGAAAAGAAATTCATCTGATAAATCTTTTTCTTGTTTATCACCGACTTCCGTTAACACAAATGCATTTGGATTTTTTACTGATTCATGATAAGAACGTGACAAAAACGCTAATATAACATCACCTTCTTCAATTTTTTTTGTAACATTTTCAGAATAATGAGCAGAATATGGATCATTATTTACAATAAAATGAATATGTTGACCTTTATCCGAATTTGCTAATTGATAATCGAAATCTTTTGGTGTTTGAATTCCCAGTTCATAATTACTTGAATCAAATAAAAATGAATACTCATCTTTATCTTTTGCTAAATCTGTAATTGAAAGTTTAGCGTTTTCATAGCTTGGGGAACCGTTAACTTTAGTAATCGTAATTTTCTTTGAATCATCACATGAAAAAAATAAAAAAACGAAAAAGAAAAAAAATAAATTTTGTATTTTTTTTAACATATTAAATAATTATTTAATACAAATTTAAACAATATAAAGTATTAATTATTATTTTAAATACTCAATCTATAAAGCAATTATATTACCACTCTCTTTTTTTATTATTTTTTTGAAGAATAGCAATTTCTTCCTCAGATAATACTTTCAAAAATGATGGATGTTGTTCTATTGCATATTCAATTTTTTCAACAATACTTTCAACAGATTCATTTTTATAATCTATTTCTAAAGGCTTTTTAATTTCCATAGATTGTAAAATATCCCTCTTTTTTATTCTAATTCCTTTCTTATCAAATGATCTTCTGAATCCATCAATAACAATTGGGACCACAGTAGGTTTAAATTCTTTTATAATATGAGCTGTTCCTTTTCTAATTGGCTTAAAAGGAGTAGTAGTGCCTTGAGGAAAAGTAATTACCCAACCATCATTAAGTGCAATTCCAATCTTACTTACATCACTCATTTTAACTTGTCTATTTACATCTTCTCCTTTAGATCTCCAAGTTCTATCAATAGAAACAGATCCAACATATGCTAAAATTCTTGGAAATAAACCATCTTTCATTGTTTCTTTTGCCGCTATGTAATAAATATTCAGTTTTGGTTGCCATAAGTAAGTGACATTTTTGATTGAGTCATCTCTACCGCTCAGACTTGCGTTAAAGACATGAAACATCGCAACTACATCAGCAAAGTAAGTTTGATGATTGGATACAAATAAAACATTATTTTTAGGAATAGACCTTAAAATATCTGAACCCTCAATTTTAAGTTTATTGAATTTGTTGAATCTTGTGTGCGATAAAAACCCTAAAATTCTAATCAACCACTTCTTTATAAAAAGATTATGACCGAAGGGATTTCTTTTAAATATATTCACTGGTTAATTTTATAAATGGTAAATGTATTAAGAATTAACTACATCTTTTATTATAGTAATAAATTCATTGAGCATCATCGCAGTCGCTCCCCAAACTACGTGACCTTCAATAATATAACTTGGCACAAACACATCTTTATTTTGTATAGAGATCAAGCTTTGAATATGTTTCATATTTAATAAGTCTTCTAATAAAGGTTCTAAAATTACAGAAACTTCTTTACTATCTGGATTAAAAGAAGGAACGCAATTATAAACTGCTAAAAAAGGTTGAACATTAAAATTACTAGGAGGAATATAAACCTCAGATAAAGGTCTAATCACGTTGATTAAAGATTTATCAATCCCTAATTCTTCTACAGTTTCTCTAATTGCGGTATTTCTTAAATCAATATCAGATTTTTCCATTTTACCACCTGGAAAACTAATTTGATTTGAGTGAACTCCATTATATTTATTTCTTAAAATAAGTGTCATTCTAGTTTTTTTATCTTTATCGGGATAAAAAAATAACATTACCGCGGCAAGTTTAGGATTTACAATCTTATATCCATCTCTGAGCTGTTTGACTCTACTTGGTGGAGCTAATTTTAAAAGAGAATTGTTTCCTGGAAGATTAAAATCATTTATTTTTAATAAAATATTTTTAAAATCAGAAAAATGCATATTAACAATATATTTACAATATTAAGTTTCTTGTGCTTGATATCTTGTAAAGATATTAGTAATAGGTCTTCAAAAAAAATTGTAAATAAAAAGGTAATTAAAACTGAAGCTAAAACTGTAAAAGAAATAAAACCTTTTTTGTTAAATGATAAAAATGTAATTCCATTTTTCTTTGATTACGAAAAGAATAATAAAGAAAATCTAGTTAGAATCTTAACAGATTATGGAGACATAGATATAAAATTATTTAACGATACTCCGTTTCACAGAGCAAATTTTATTTATTTAACAAAGAAAAAATATTTTGATGGAGAATTTTTTCATAGAGTTGTTAAAGATTTTATTATTCAAGGGGGTAATTCTGATAATAGAAAAACCTCAATGAAAAGAAAATCTATAGGAAGATACTTACTTCCACCTGATACAAAAAAGGGTTATAAACATCATAGGGGTGCCATATCAATGCCTAGTAGTGAAATTGAAAATCCGCATAAACTTGCCTCTCCATATGAGTTTTTTATTGTTCAAAAAAAGGATGGAGCATACCATTTAGATGGAAATTATACAGTTTTTGGAAAAGTTATAAAAGGGATGAGTGTAGTTGATATTATTGCAAATCTTGAAACAGACAAAAGAGATTGGCCGATTGATAATGTGAGGTTCAAAACAATTATTATTAATTAAAATCATAAGTATTACTTTTTCTTATTTATTTCTTGCATTTAATAATATATTCCTATACCTTATGTTATATTAAAATAAGAAATGACAATAATTCAATTAAAATATGCGATAGCAGTAGCTGAATACAAAAATTTTACAATTGCAGCAGATAAATGTTTTGTTACTCAACCTACCTTAAGTATGCAAATTCAAAAACTTGAAGGAGAACTGGACATTACCATTTTTGACAGAGGAAAAAAACCGATTTCATTAACTGAAATTGGTGAAAAAATAATTAAACAATCTAAGAAAATAGTTAGCGAATCTGAAAAAATGCAAGATGTAGTTGATAAAGACAAGGGAATTATCGGAGGTAATATAAAGCTTGGGATTGTTCCTACAATCATGCCAACACTTTTACCAATGTTTTTGAGAGAATTAGTCAATAATTTCCCTTTACTTAAAGTTTCTTTTTTCGAATTACCAACCTCAGAATTAATTAATAAATTAAAAAATAATAAATTGGACTTAATAATTGCTGCCACTCCATTAGAAGATGATGAGCTCATCGAAAAGCCAATTTACTATGAACCTTTTATGGCTTACCTACCTAAAACAAATGAAAATTTTGGAAAAAAAGAGATTGTTCCTAAAAATTTATACTCAAATAATTTACTTCTTCTAAAAGATGGTCATTGCTTTAGAAATAGTATTGAAAATTTATGTTTTGATTGTAAAGAATATAAAGGAAAATTTGAATTAAAAAGTGGAAGTTTTGAAACATTAATAAACTTAGTCGATGCAGGTTTAGGAATTACTTTTCTACCATACTTGCACACTCTTAGATTAAACGAAACTCAAAAAAAAATGCTTCATAGTTTTAAAAATCCTAAACCAGCAAGGGAAGTCAGCCTAGTTTATCATAAAAATGAAGTTAAAATTCACATAATAAATGAAATAAAGGATCTCTTAAATAAAGTGACTAATACAAGTCTACAATTTAGCGATGTTAATATTATTAGTCCAATCAAAAACAGAGAGGCAGTTCAATTCAATTAAATAATTTAACCCAGTTATATTAAAATCTATTTTGATTTTCTTAATTTCAAAGTCCATTCAAAACTGAATGTAGAAACTGTATCTCCTTGAGAATCAGTTCCTGATGAATTAAGCCAAATTGTCTGTGGTTTTTTTGAAGATACTGCAAGATTTATAGAGTCTCTTATTTGGCGGCCTTGATCACAACTAAATGATATTCTTCCGGTAGCTTTTTTTGAAAAATTAGCTTTATTATTTAAAACTAACATTGAAAAACTTTTTTTACTTCTAGAAATTTCATTCATTAACAATAAACCTGTGGACAATTCTGCAGCCATACCTTGTACTGCCCAAAACATTGACTTAAAAGGATTTTGATTAATCCATCTATGCTTAACGCTGACTAAACAAGATTCCTCATTCACAGATTTTACCCTAATACCACACCACCAAACTGAAGGAAGTTTAAAAAAATTATAAATATTGTATTGAATTGGACTTTTCATTCTAACCCTGCTAAATAACGTTCTGCATCAAGGGCTGCCATACAGCCTGTTCCCGCAGCAGTAACAGCTTGACGATAATCCTTATCCTGAACGTCTCCAGATGCAAAGACACCTGGGCAATTTGTATCAGTTGTCTTTCCTTTGGTAATTATATATCCTGCATCATCCATTTCTAGTTGACTTTTAAAAATCTCTGTATTGGGTTTATGACCAATGGCTATAAAAAGACCAGTAACTTCAACATCATCTTTTTCATTTGTTTGGTTATTTAAAACTCTAACACCCTCGACTACATCCTTCCCTAAAACTTCATCAATTTCTGAGAAATAACGCACTTCAATATTATCTCTCGATTCTACCCTATGCTGCATGGCTTTTGAGGCTCTCATTTGACCTTTTCTAACAATCATAGTCACCTTAGAACATATATTAGATAAATATGTAGCTTCTTCGGCAGCCGTATCTCCACCCCCAACAATTGCCACATCTTGGCCTTTATAAAAAAAGCCGTCACAAACAGCACAAGCAGAAACTCCCCCACCTTTTAGTCTTTCCTCCGAGGGAATACCCAAATATTTTGCAGTAGCTCCTGTAGATATAATAACACTTTCTGCTTCTATTTCTTTATTACTATCAATAGTAACCTTGTGTATTCCTCCTTGAGAATTACTAAAAGCAACTTTTGTAACCAATCCAATTCTTACATCAGTTCCAAATCTTTCTGCTTGTTTTTGTAGTTCAACCATCATTGTAGGACCATCAACCCCATCAGGATATCCAGGAAAATTATCTACCTCAGTGGTGGTTGTTAATTGCCCCCCAGGTTCCATTCCTGTATAAAGAACTGGTTTTAAATCAGCTCTTGAAGCGTATATGGCTGCCGTATATCCAGCTGGTCCGGAACCAATAATTAAAGTTTTAATTCTTTCTATTGACATATCTATATTTAAAAAGATAAAATTAAATATTTGATCTTTTGTTTTATAAAAAAATATAAAAAGTTATCATCAAAAAAAAAAAATTGATTAATATCAA
>TARA_B100001093_G_scaffold520487_1_pt1 | contig 30324 bp, 31 predicted proteins | sample TARA_B100001093 | Tara Oceans TARA_B100001093 (sample SAMEA2623116) | marine metagenome | biome: marine biome (ENVO:00000447); feature: surface water layer (ENVO:00002042); material: "saline water (ENVO:00002010), including plankton (ENVO:xxxxxxxx)" | depth 5 m | reverse complement strand
GGTGTTACCTGGCGCCCTGCTCTATGAAGTCCGGACTTTCCTCTAAATAAATTAGCGATCATCCAACCAACTCAGTTTTATTATAATGATTTTTTAACTTTCTATAAGATATTTATAAATATCTCTTTTGTTTTGTCCTGTTATTAATGATATTAATTTTGCTGCATCAGATGCTGATAGTTTCTTTAAAAATTCATTTTTAACTTTTAAATTAAAAGAAAAATCGGTCTGATTTTTTTGCGAACCAGCAATAACCAAAACTATTTCTCCCCTTAAAACAACTTTATTAGTTTCAATACTCTCTAAAACGTCTTTTAAACTACCTCTAATTATTTCTTCATGAAGCTTTGTCATTTCTCTACAAATAGCAATCATTCGGTCTGACCCAATGGATTTAATCAAATTAGAGATTGTGTTTTCAACTCTTTTAGGTGATTCAAAAAAAATTGATGTCTTTGTATCATTTTTTAAATTTTCAAAAAATACTTTTTGCTCATGGTCTTTTTTTGGCATAAAGCCAAAAAAAGAGAACTTATCTGTCGGTAGTCCCGACATTACTATAGCATTAACTATAGAAGATGGGCCTGGTATTAAAGTGTAGTTGATAGATTGTTTTATACACTCTTTAATTAATTTGTATCCAGGATCTGAAATGGTTGGAGTTCCTGCATCTGAGACTATTGAAACGCACTTATTTTTTTTTATTTTATTAATTATGTCCAATGAGATTTTATCTTCATTATGCTCATGAAAACTTATACACCTCTTGTCACAATTAATAAAATTTAATAACTTCTTAGTAATTCTGGTGTCTTCAGCATATAAATAATCACATGATCTTATAACATCTATAGCCCTAAGTGATATATCATTTAAGTTGCCGATTGGTGTAGAAATAAAATATAACATTTAGTTTAAATAAAATATGAAGTCCAGCTTAACATTAATCCTATTTTCTTTGATGGTTTTCTTGGTTTCGTGTTCAACGCAGGAAGTAAAGAAAACAGATTCATTTTTTATGAATTTAGAGCTCCAAACCTCAAATAAGAATAAAGAAATGATAATTGAAAACGTACTAGAACAAAATATTATCTTTTCTATAGATTTTAATAAAGAAGGTTCTTACAGGCTTGATGACAATATATTAGACTCAAGTTTAAAATATTTTTGTAATGGTTTTATTCAGGATCAAAACATATATTTGCAGTCATTAGTTTTTGGCCCATCTAAAATTAAGGACAAAAAAATACTAATAATTTATTCTGAAAGTTTTGAGAAGTATGCCAATGAACTCAAGAAGAGTTATCCCAATGAATTATATTTTTATTTAGACAGAAATAATTACGAAGATGCAATTAAAGATATATTTAATGTTCATGATAGTATTGATAAGCATTTAAAAATTTCTAAACTTGATAAAAATTTAAAGTTTGATCATTCTCCAAGGATTAGAAATGATATTTCAAAAATATATTTTCTTCTTGATTATAGTTTTGGGAAAACAGTTGTCCCATATGTAAGAAATTATGCATTTAAAATTGATTCTTATTCTTCAAGTGAAATATTTCATGAAGCTAATAATATTAAAAAGCTTGTTGATTTTGAAAATCTTTATACACCACTATCTGAAGAGCTAATTGAAAAAATACAGCAAAAGAAAAATATTAAAAGCATTAGAAATGAATTAGAAAAATTTTTAATCAAAGATTTTTTATTAATTGAGAAGCTATACCAAAATAATTTTTTTGAAAAAAACATTTCACTTAATACAAGTAATCAAAAAATTCGAAATAATAATAAGTGTATAGATAGAAGTTTTGAAATTTACAAGATTTCTTCTAACGATTTCTAGTCTTCCTTAAGATCTCTCTCCAAAGATGATAGGCTGTCAAGAAAGCCAGGTCTTTCAAAAACCGACTTTTGATAGTCAAGTAGTGGTTTTAAGTGTCTATTAACAGGTAATTTTATTCCAACAGAGGGAAGTCTCCATAAAATCGGTGCAAAAAAACAATCGACTAATGTAAATTCATCACTCATAAAAAATTTAAACTCTTTAAATGTTGGTGCAATTGAGGATATTTCATGCAATAACTCCTCTCTGATCTTCATAAGTTCTTTTTCAGGCTTTGCTCCTTCAATTAATGTGTCAATTAGTGGGCACCACTCTCTGTCAATTCTTAACATGAGCGTTCTGCTATTAGCTCGTGCTACAGGATATACTGGTAACAAAGGTGGGTGAGGAAATCTCTCATCTAAGTACTCCATCATTACAGCTGGGTCATGTATTGCCAAGTCTCTATCTACAAGAATTGGTAATTTGTGATACGGACTTATTGAAAGAATCTCATCAGCTGTTTCATTTTGATTGGATTCTTTGATTTCTGCTGAAATATCTTTTTCTGCTAGAACAATTCTAACTCTTTGACTGTAGTGATCATCTCTATCTGAATATAAAATCATATTTTCCCCGTTTAATTATAATCCTTATGGTACTCTCGATACAGAAGAGATGCTAATGCAGTGAATATCATAAAATAAAATATGACATACCACCCTATTCTCTCTCTTGTTGCTTTTATAGGCTCACCTACATAAACCAAGAAATTTGTTAAATCGTATATTAATGCATCAAATTCTTCCTTGCTTAGTTTACCTGTTCCCTCTTCAATTTCTAAAAAACCACATTTTTCTTCAGTGATAGCATTGCCAAACTCATTTCTCTTTTCGCCACCATTTTTAGCCAAGATAGGAATGTCTTTGCATACTAGTCTTTGGTTGCCTTGAAGTGATAAGAGAACATTAGGCATCGCAGTGCCAGGATAAACTAAATTATTAACCCCATATTGTTTAGAAGAATCTTCATAGTAAGCTCTTAAATATGAATATATCCAATCATCTCCTTTGTATCTCGATACTAAAGTTAAATCAGGAGGTGCAACGCCAAACCAATTCACTGAATCTTCAGACATTGCTCCAGTCATTAAATCACCAGGCTTGATAGACTTATCAAAAACTAGATTTTCAAAAAATATTTCCTCAGGAATTTGTAAATCTTCTGCAACTCTTCCCCATCTGGAATATTGTAAAGAGTGACACCCATAGCAGTAATTAATATATGTAGATGCTCCCCTCTGAAGTGATTCTATATCATTAAGAGAATATTTAAATTCATCACATTCTCCATAATCCTTGCATGGGCCACCCTCAGCAGAGTAAATAAGGTTTACAAAAAATATTATAGCTACCAAATAAAAAGACCTTAATAAATGTATTTTATTTAATGATGTAAATATCATAATCTTTCAGGGACTTCCTTTGTTTTTTCATATTTTGTATATATAGGCATTAGCAAAAAGTAAGCAAAATAAATCGCAGTACAGATCACGCTCATAGTTTTCCTAACTTCAGTGATTCCAACTGTTCCAAGGTAACCCAAAGTAAGGAAACTTACTCCAAATAATGTGATTGCAATTTTACTATATATGCCCTTGTATCTTATTGAAGCAACTTTACTCCTATCTAACCATGGAACAATAAAAAATATTGCTACTGCCGATGCCATAACTATCAAGCCACCAAAGGGATCTGGAATTGCCCTAAGCATTGTATAAAACGGAGCATAGTACCAAACTGGAGCAATATGATCTGGTGTTACTAATGGATTAGCTTTCTCAAAATTTGCCATCTCAATAAAATAACCACCACCTTCTGGAAAGAAAAACATAATTATTGAAAAAACAACTCCAAAGACGCCTATTGCAACCATCGCGTTTAAAACTTTATATGGGAAAAAAGGTACGCTATCTAAAGGTATACCATCATCATCAAGATGCTCTTCAATATCAACTCCTTCTGGATTACCAGCACCAACCTCATGAAGTGCAACCAAATGTAAGAAAACAAGAGCTATAAGAATTAGAGGCAAGGCAACCACATGTAACGCAAAAAATCTTGAGACAGTGATTCCTGAAATATAATAATCTCCTCTAACCCATAGCTCTAAAGATTCTCCTATATAGGGTATTGATCCAAATAATGAAATAATTACCTGAGCGCCCCAATAAGACATTTGACCATAGGGTAGAACATACCCAAGAAAACCTTCAGCCATCATCGCCAAATATATAGTACAACCAAAAATCCAAACTAACTCTTTAGGCTTTTGATATGAACCGTAAAGCAATCCTCTAAACATATGTAAATATACGACAGCAAAAAACAGGGATGCTCCAGTAGTATGCATATATCTTATAACCCAGCCATAATCTACATCTCGCATGATGTATTCTACTGAAGAAAAAGCCTGCTCTTCAGTATTTGAATATGGCATTATTAGCCATATGCCTGTGACTATTTGAATAATAAGAGTAACTGCAGCCAAAGCTCCAAATAAGTACCAAAAATTAACTTTTGAAGGGACAGGATGTTTAGATAAATGTCTCTCAAAAGTGTTGACTATCGGCAACCTGTCATTCACCCAATAAAATACTTTGCTAAATATTCCAAACATTTTATAAATCCTTGTCTTCTCCTATTGTTAATATACTTCCTTCAAACATATGTGGAGGAACAATTAAGTTTGTTGGTGCAGGTACACCTTTAAAAACTCTACCCACAATATCAAACATTGAACCATGGCATGGGCAAAAGAATCCTCCATTCCATGTTGCATCCCATGGCTTGGGCTCAACTTCTGGAAAATATTTGGGAGCGCATCCTAAATGTGTGCATACTCCAGAAAAAACTGAATATTCTGGACTTCTAGATCTTGAGGGATTTAGTCCTTTATAAGGCTCAATAATTTGATCAGAATCTGGATCAGCCAATTTAGGCAAGGAAAGCTTTAAACTAGCAATACTTTCTTTTGTATGCCTTACTATAAAAACTGGTTGTTTTCTCCATGCAACTTGAATCTGTTGTCCATACATCATTTTTGAAACATCTAATTTAACAGGAGCTCCTGCTGCTTTGGCCTTAGCACTCGGGTTCCAAGCTGCGATAAATGGTGTTGCAGCAAATGGCAGACCGGATAGACCAACAGCGCTTGTCAAACCAATTAATACTTTTCTTCTTGTTTTGTCTTTATCTTGCATTTAGATAGTGTGCCGCTAAAAATCAGTCAAAATTATACCATATTTAACTAATATAAAATTTACTTATAATGGAAAATAAGTTTGTAAAAAATTAAAAATTATCGTTTAGAAAACTGTTTACTTTTCCTTGCTTTTACAAGACCAGGTTTCTTTCTTTCTACTCTTCTAGGATCTCTAGTAAGAAGTCCTGCTTTTTTTAATTGAGGTCTTAGATCCTCATCAAACATAGTTAATGCTCTTGATATACCATGCCGTATAGCTCCTGCTTGTCCAAAGCTACCACCACCTTTGACTTTAACATCTATATCTATCTTTTCAGATAACTCTAATAATTCTAATGGTTGCATAACAAGCATTTGAGCCACTTTTCTGCCAAAGTACTCATCAAGCTTCTTATTATTTACAGAAATATCTCCTTTGCCTTTTTTCAGGTAAACCCTTGCGGATGATGTTTTTCTTCTGCCAGTTGCGTAATGTATATCTGCACTCATTAACTTAACTTCCATTCGGTTGGTTGTTGAGATTCATGATCATGATTGGGGCCTTTAAATACTTTAAGTTTTTTTATCATAGATTTTCCTAATTTATTTTTTGGCAACATTCCTTTAACAGCATTTTCTATAATCCTCTCAGGATTCTTTTCATTAATTTCTTTGAATGTTTGTGTTTTAAGGCCACCTGGATACAAGGAGTGTTTGTAATATTTTTTATCAGTGAACTTTGAGCCAGTAACTTTTATTTTTTCTGCATTTACAACAATTACATAATCACCTCCATCAGTGTGAGGTGTGAATGTTGGTTTATCTTTGCCTCTTATTCTGTCAGCAATCTTGGTTGCAACTCTACCAAGAATACGATCAGTAACGTCAAGAACAAACCAGCTTCTTTCTACTTCTTCTTTTTTTAGTGAGTACGTTTTCATAATCATTTAAATTGAGAAGCGAATATTAATGTTTACTTGATAATATATCAATATTTAAATGCATTTTTATTAATTTTTATGTTTTGAGAAATAATCATAACTTTGCATCTCAATAAGTCTGCTTGCGCATCTGCTCCATAAAATATTTAATTTAGTTCCCTTATATAATTCTTTTATTTCAATCTCATTAAAGAAAAACTTAACTTTAACTTTTCTGGTATATACGATGTCAATAAAGGAAATAAACCTTCTTACAATATCGATTGAATCATCATCACATTTATTGAAATTACTAATAAATATCCAATCAAGTTTGTTTGAGATTTCTTTGTAATCTTTTGAGCCTGTTGCCTCTTTAAAAAAGACCATAAAATCAATCCATAAGAGGTTTTTTGAAGCAAATTTACATTTAAATTTACGTTCATTTATTAATATTTCAGAACTTTGGTCGGTATGAGATATAAAATTATTACTAATTAATTTGGAAATATCCTTTTCAGAATAAATATTTTTTTTGTTGCTATCTAATTCAATAATATTTTTCGTTCTATAGTCAGTATCTCCATTGAGGTTAAATATCTCTAGTTTTTTTGTGCAATTCTGTATAGATTTGATAAATTTTTGTCTTTGCAATCCATCTTGATATAAATTGTTAGGATGCGCGTTTGAAGTAATAATAATTTTTAATCCAATATTTAAAATTCTTTCTAAGATATCTGTAACAATCATAGCATCAGCAACATCTTCAACCTGAAATTCATCAATGAAGACTAAGTTGCATTTATAAGCAATTTTATTTGATACGTTTTTAAGAGGGTCCTTTTTACCAGAGCTACTATTTAATTCATCATGAACGAAGCTCATAAAGTCAATGTAATGAAAGCTTTTGACTCTAGTATCTTGAAGTTGATTTACAAATTCATTAACTATTAAGGTTTTACCTCTTCCCACATCGCCCCATATATAGATTCCAAGATTTTCGTCTCTTGTAAATCTCCATATAGCGTTAGTAAAATTTTTATTTGTTTTAATTTTTGATAAGGCTTCAATAAGACTTAATTGAGCTGAATCTGCTTTTATACCTTGGTTTTTAAGAGCATCAATGATATTTTTAGTCATTGACATTATGAAACTTTTTCAAACATACGGTTTAAATTATATATTAGTTATATTATTAACATTTGCAGCCACATGGTACTTCATATCAGATGATAAAAACAAATTAGTCACCGCTTCAGAGAAATCTATTGAATCAGTGGTTACTATTTCTAGCAGCTCTAATCAAATAAATTCAAGAAAAAATGGTGGAATTGGTTCTGGGGTTATATTTTCAGAAGACGGTTATATTGTTACAAATCTCCACATTCTATCTGGCAACAATATAAACGTAAGACTTAATAACGGTAAAAACTATTCAGCAAATATAATTGGTATAGACAAAAATACTGATATTGCTGTACTTAAAATTGTTTCAGATAAAAAATTAAATCCAATTGAAATAGCTGATTCTCAAAGCATTAAGATCGGGGACAGAGTGTTGGCTATTGGGAATCCTTACGGAATAGGAATATCAGTTTCGAATGGCATTATAAGCGCACTAGGTAGAGATTATGGAAACCCATATCTTCAACTTATTCAAACTGATGCCGCCATCAATCCAGGCAATTCTGGAGGTGCATTAATAAATGAAAATGGCAATCTGATTGGAATAAATTCAAAAATATTTTCTAAAACAGGCGCTTATCAAGGTATTGGTTTTGCAATTCCATCAAATCTTGTTGTACAAATTGTCTCTGAACTTATTCAATATGGAAAAATTAGAACTACATGGATTGGAAATTTTAGAGTCGTCAGAATAAGAGTAAATCTAAAAAACAACAAAATTGTGAATGCATTAAAAATAGTAGAAATTGATGATTTCGGGCCATTATATGAAAAAGGTGTCAGGGAAAATGATATTATTCTTGAAATAAATGAAGAGGAAGGTACTTGGAGTAATTTAACTAAATCACTCAGATTTGCAGGACTTGGCAGTGATATTAAATTAAAATTATTATCCAAAAATAATGAATTTAAGGTTATTAATATTAGTCCGGATCAAACAAAGAAAATCAACTAGGGAGTCTTGTTATATCTGCACCAAGATAATTTAATTTCTCTTCTATCCTCTCATAACCCCTATCAATATGATATATCCTATCAACAACAGTTTCTCCTTTTGCACAAAGACCAGCAAGTATTAGACTTGCAGATGCTCTCAAATCTGTTGCCATAACTTCAGCACCATATAAAGAGGAGACTCCATTTATTACTGCATGATTTCCTTGAACTTTTATATCACAGCCCATTCTATTCAATTCAAGTATATGCATAAATCTATTTTCAAAAACTGTTTCATATATATTGGATGTCCCACTAGATATAGCATTAATTACTGAAAACTGTGCCTGCATATCAGTAGGAAATTCTGGAAAAGGCGCTGTAGTAACATCAACCGGCCTTGGTCGATCTTTATTCATTGATATTGAAATTGAATCCTTGTCATATGATATATCAGCTCCTGTATCATCTAGTTTGTATATGACTTTCATTAATCTTTTAGGGTTTATGCCTTGAACAGTGATATTTCCATTTGTTACTGCAGCAGCGGCAAGATATGTGCCAGCTTCGATTCTATCAGCTGGAATAAAATATTCACTTCCGTGAAGATTCTCTACGCCATCTATAGTAATTTCATCACTTCCAGCTCCGCTAATTTTTGCACCCATTGAATTTAACATTTCTGCTAAATCTATAATTTCAGGCTCCTTCGCGACATTTGTTAGGGTTGTTCTACCTTCTGCCAAAGTTGCTGCCATCATTAAATTTTCGGTACCAGTAACAGTAACTCCATCAAATCTTATTTTACTTCCATATAACTTTTTTGCTGATGCTTCTATATATCCATTTTTTAGAATAATTTTTGCTCCTAATTGCTTTAAAGCATCTAAATGAAAATTTACAGGTCTAGTTCCAATAGCGCAACCACCAGGAAGAGCAATTCTTGCCTTTCCATATTTAGCTAACAAAGGTCCAAGTACCAATATAGAGGCTCTCATGGTTTTTACTAACTCATATCTTGCTTCAATATCTTTTAAGTTGAATGAAGATATAGTGAAATTCATATTCTCATCAAGCAAGATTTCAGCCCCCATCGATCCTAATAATTCAAAAATAGTTGTGATGTCTTGTAAATAGGGAAGATTTTTTAGAATAATTTTTTCATCAGATAAAATTGTTGCTGCAATCATGGGTAATGCAGCGTTCTTTGCTCCAGAGCATTTAATCTTTCCTGAAAGAGTATTTCCACCTTTTATTAATAGTTTTTCCATGATTAATTATATAATTTTGGTTTCTAAGCTTAGAGCATGAAGTTCGCCTGATTCAAATTTATTTTGAAGGAGTTTCATTACGGTCTTGTGTTGATTAATCAACGACATGTCAGCGAAGGTTTTTGAGGCAACTTCAAGACGCAGATTACATGAGTCACCATAAAATTTACATTCAGCATCTGGTATATTATCCATTAATATTTTTTTTATGGTTTCTTTCATATCAAGAAATGCCCGCATCACCAAAATCAGAAACCCAATTTTTTATAGCAATTTCAATATCTTCATCGTATGAAATTGCTAATGCCTGAAATTGATTTCTAAGTGTTAAACCCAGATTAACACCATTAATAATTATATTTACAATCTTCCATCCATCTTTAGTTTTTCGAACTTTATATGAAACTGGATACTGACTAGTTCCAGTATCGAGAATTTGTTTTACTTCAATATTCTTGTCAAAATCAGATTTCATTTCTTCTGGAAAAACTGTAGTTATAGTAGAATCGCCCCATTGAGCAAGAGTTGATGCATAATTATCTAGTAAGGATTCTTTAAAAATTAATACGAATTCAGCTCTTTGAGTTTCAGAAGCCATTAAATAATACTTTTTACCCATAACACTGGCAGCAACTCTTCTAAAATCAATCATTGGTTCAAAAATTTCTTTAATTTTATCTTCATATAATGATCTATCCTTCTCAAATAATTCAACATTCTCAACAAGAACATCTGCCATCTTTTGAGCATTAGTATCTATGAATACAAATGGATTATCTTCTGATTTTGTAGAAATAGAAATTATCATTAATAAGAAAAGAAAGAAATAATTTTTATGTGAGCGTAACATTGGTCTATTATAGCATTTACGTGAATATAAATTTTCTAAATTATTGTGAAAAAATATAACTACATAGCATCGGCAAAAAGAACATTAAAGATAGAATCTGATTCTATTTCAGCTCTTGGAAAACAGCTTGATAATTCCTTTACAACTCTATGTGAGAAAGTGGCCTCTTGCAAAGGTAAGTTTGTAATAATGGGTGTTGGAAAGTCTGGTCATATTGCTCAGAAAATATCTGCCACATTATCAAGCACTGGTACACCTTCAATATTTATTCATCCAACAGAAGCTGCTCATGGAGATATGGGATTAATTAATAAAAAAGATGTTGTTCTTTTAATATCTAATTCTGGTGAAACTGATGAAATAATTAATATACTCACATCACTAAAAAGACATTCAAAAGAGATCGCTTCATTGACCAGTAATAATTCTTCAACTATTGCTAAATCTGCAGATATTAAAATTCAAATTAAATCTAAAAAGGAGGCATGTCCCTTAGATTTGGCTCCAACATCTTCCACAACAAATGCTTTAGCATTTGGAGATGCGCTGGCAATTGCATTGCTTGAAGCAAAAGGTTTTACAAAAAATGATTTTGCTTCTTCTCATCCAGCTGGAAAATTAGGAAAGAAGCTTATTACAAAAGTTAATGATTTAATGCATAAAGGCAGCTCTGTACCAAAAGTATCGCCCAACACTATACTTGATAAAGCTTTGCTAGAAATAACCAAAAAAAACTTAGGAATAACTTTAGTTGTTGATAAGACAAAAGTCGTTGGAATATTTACAGACGGCGACCTTAGGAGATCTATAAATAATAAAGTAGATATTCAACAAACCAAAATTAAAGACCTCATGACCAAGTCATATAAAACAATAAGCTCGAATGCATTAGCAGTAGATGCTGCAAAAATTATGGAAAAAAATAAGATTTTTACATTAGTGGTAACAGAAAAGAAAAAATATGTAGGTGTCATTTCTATGCATGATTTAATTGAAGCCAGGATACTTTAATTGAAAAATTTACTTTTAGTCCTAACAATACTGCTCTTTCCTTTTGAAGTTTCATCAGACTTCAAAAGTGACATAAAAATTAATTCAAATTCTATTGAGCTCTTAAAGGAATCTAATAAAATTAATTTTCTGGATAACGTAGAAATTAATTCAGAATACGTCAATATTAAAGCTAATTCTGCAACTTATGATCAAAACAAAGATGTTATATCTTTTTCAGGAACTCCTACCTTAATTAAATCAAAAAAAAATGAAGGTCTTTTTGATGGAAGAGCAGAAAAAATATTATTTTTTAATGATGAAGAAATCCATCTCATTGGCAATGCTTCAATGACATATGAAAACGTATCCGTATCATCAAATGTAATAATTTTTAATCCTCAAAACGGCAAGATAGCATCAGGATGATAATTTATGTTAAAAGTTAAGGAAGTATCCAAAACAATAAAAGAAAAAAAAATTCTTTCTCAAGTAAGCTTCCAGGTCGGCAAGGGTGATATATATGGCTTGCTTGGTCCTAATGGCGCAGGTAAAACAACCACTTTCTATGTAATTGCTGGCCTTGTAACATCAGAAAAAGGAAAGGTTTTGCTTCTTGATAAAGATATTTCAAATCTACCCATGCACAAAAGATCTAAATTGGGTATTAAATATTTGCCTCAAGAACCTTCTATTTTCCAGGGATTGACTGTGTACGAAAACCTTAAAGGTTTAGCTGAATTATCATTTAATGATCAAAATAGTATCAACAAATTTATTGATAGTTCTATTGAGGAGTTTGGCCTGTCTGAAATATCTAATTTGAAAGGGAGGCAGCTTTCAGGTGGGCAAAGAAGAAAGGTTGAGATTGCAAGAACTCTAGCAGCTGATCCAAAAGTAATACTTATGGATGAGCCTTTTGCTGGTATTGATCCAATTGCAATTGAAGACATAAAGAATGTTTTGAAAAAATTAGTAGAAAAAGATATTGGGGTACTAATTACAGACCACAATGTGAGAGAAACATTAGAAATATGTAATCAAGCTGCAATAATTAACAATGGTGAGATTATTGCAGAAGGTAATAAAGACAAATTAATTAACGATGAGTTAGTTAAAAAAGTTTATCTTGGAGATATGTATAATTAGATGGGTATACTTCTATCTAAAAATCTTAGACAAAAACAAAGTGTCACACTTACACCATCTTTAAAAAAATCTATTGATCTTCTTCAGTTATCTAGGTTTGAACTAATAAAAAAAATTGAAAAAGAAATAGATGAAAATCCATTCCTTCAAAAAGATCAAGATTTTGAAAAAATTGATGGATCATACAGTCAAGATTTTAATTTTGAAATAGAATCAAAGGTTACACTAAGAGAAAGTCTTATTGGGCAATTAAGTGATTTCAGTCTTAATAAAAAACAGACTGAGTTATCAAAAATCATAATTGATTGTATTGATGAAAATGGAATGTTGGTTGACGAAATATCTGAAATTGAAAAAATGTCTAAATACACCTTTAATGCGGATGATATTGAAAAAATTCTTTTAAATGTAATACAAAAAATGAATCCGCCCGGGATTGGTTTTAGGGATCATAAAGAATGCATAAGAATACAAATATCTTCCAGCAATTTATCAAAAAAAAAGAAATCATTGATAATGAAGATAATATTTAATAAAGATTTGGATAATCTAAAGTTGATAAGAAGCAGTTTAGCTCAACAAGGTTTTTCTGAAAATGATCTCAATGATGCGCTGAAGGAAATTCAAAAATGTGACCTTAGTCCTGGTCTTAATTATAAAAAAATTAAATACATTGAACCCGATTTAAAAATTATATTAGTGAATGAAGATATTAAGGTAAATTTTATTGATGAAAACTTTCCAGCAATAAAAACAGATGACAATCTTATAAATCAAGTTAAAAAAGAATTAAAAAGTAATAAAAATCCTAGTATTTTAAAAAAAATTAATGAAGCAAAGTGGCTTTTAACATCTGTACAAAAAAGAAATGATACGGTAAGAAAAGTTGGTGAGTATATCTGTTCTAAGCAAATTGCATTTTTTGAAAATAATCCACTAAAAATTAATACATTAAACAACAAAGAAATAGCCAGCCAAATAGGTGTTCATCCCTCGACTATTTCGAGAATATTGAGATATAAATATATCGATACTCCAAAAGGTGTCATACCCTTAAAATCACTGCTTGTATCTTCAGTTTCAAAAATAAGAGATATTTCTAATTCACAGTTAATGAGATTAATTAAAGATATCGTTGATAAAGAAAAAAAGCCAAAAAGTGATAATAAAATAGCTATTGAACTTAATAAAAAAGGTTACGGTTTAGCTAGAAGAACTATCTCCAAATATAGAAAAATGAATAATATACCCCCATCCAGGAGTAGATAAATTTTCTAAGTTACAATTGTTTTATGACAGCTATAAAAAATAATGATAATTTAAAGGTCATATTAGATGATTCTTCAGACTTATCTATAAATCAAATAAGAAGGCTGTTATCAAGCATGTCCTCATCTGAAATAGCACATGCTCTCGAATCATCTCCACCTAAGCAAAGAAATCTTTTATTTTCAATGTTAAGAACCGAAGAAGAGGGAGATGTCCTATTTGAATTGGGAGAAGAAATTCAACAAGATTTGATTTCAAATATCTCAAATGAAGAGCTAGCGGAGGCTGTAAAGGAGCTAGAACTAGATGAAATTGTAGATATTCTTCAAAATCTTCCTGAAGAAAGGATGAAAAAGATCCTCTCAAATATGTCAAATGTAGATAGAAAAAGAATTGAAATGGGTCTCACTTTTCCAGAAAATACTGCAGGTGGACTGCTAAATACTGATGTGATAAGTGTGCGCCCATATAATTCAATTAATGAAGTAATAAGCTATCTTAGGGATCTTGGAGAATTGCCTGAAAATACAGATAAGATTTTTGTAGTTAATGATATAAATGAATATTTAGGAGAACTATCAATTAGTGAGATTATCACATCAAACCCATCAATGATTGTAAGAGAGATTATGAAAACTGAAGTACTTCCTATCAATGTTAATATTGATGATAAAGAAGTAGCAACATTATTTGAAAGAAATGATTTGATTTCATCTTCTGTAATTGATGATGATAATAAATTAATAGGAAGAATTACTATTGATGATGTTGTTGATGTTATCCGTGAGGATGCTGACCAAAATTTACTAGGAATGGCTGGCGTTGCTGAAGATACCTTTGCTCCACCAGGTAGAGCGGCAAAGAGTAGAGTTTTCTGGCTTAGCATGAATCTCCTAACTGCCTTTATTGCAGCTACTACAATAAATATTTTCCAAGACGTTATTGATAAATTTGTTTACTTGGCAATACTTATGCCTATAGTTGCAAGCATGGGTGGCGTGGCGGCCACACAAACACTAACGATAGTTTTACGTGGATTGACCTTAGAGCAAATAAACTCCTCAAATATAAAATGGTTATTCAAGAGGGAGTTAGCTGTTTCAATATTAAATGGCATTGTTTTATCAATTTTGGTAGGTGTCATAACATATATCTGGTTTCAAGAATTGGCAATATCCTTGCTAATATCATGTGCTTTAGTAATAAATCTTATAAGTTCAGTTATTGCTGGCATACTAGTTCCCCTAATTCTCAGAAAACTAAAACAGGACCCAGCAATCGGCGGAAGTGTTGTTGTTACAACAGTAACAGATGTAATCGGATTTATTTCGTTCTTAGGATTGGCAACAATATATCTCTATAACTAATTTAATCTCTCGATCAAAGGCTCTTCGACTGAACCTTTTACTTTGAATTTAAATGTTGAGACATTATCAATATTATCTTCAAAAACATTTTCTAATACTAGACCTCCTGCTAAAGCCGGAATGCCACCAAAAATTGCAGCATACCATGGAATATTTTCTGAAACTTTTAGCCTCATATCTAAGTCCAGGTTTAAATTATTAAGAATACCTTCAGAGTTTTTATATATATCGCCCTTCCAGCTCATTTTAGCCTCACTCGTTTCAATCTTAATTGGATTTCTAATTAATGCCCTATTTTGCCCAATATAGAAATCACCTTCAGCTCTATTAATATACAAATTTGAAGATGTTATGTTTACTTCATTATTAATATTTTCAATTATGGCATTCAAATTAAATATTTTTAATGCTCTCAAAAGTGCAGAATCTCCAAGCGAAGTATCAGATTTAAAATCTTTTAACAGGAAATCTATCTGACCTTCTAAATTTTTTAATTGCTTCATGCTGTTCCATTGAATATTCAAATCTGTAGATAAATACTCAAAATCATAGTCAATAAAATCTTTTAATGGCTTGTTTTCATTATTAATTTTATATGATCCCCTTACCCTATACATGTCATTTGCTCTGTTATAGCCTATAAAAGCTTTTTCATTATTGTTATCGGGACCAATATTTAAATTTTTACTTGAGACATTTATATTATCTAGTGTCGTTATACTTTCATTTCTTAATAAATAAAAATCAATATCTTGAAAAAGATTATCGTACGTTTGAATATTTCTACCAACAAATCTTAAATTTATTTCCTCAATATTGAAATTGTTTTGAGATTCATTTATCTCTATGTCCTTAAATTCAAATTTTGTATCAAAAAGATCGATTCTCATGAAACCTGTTTCATCAACCTTAATCATTCCATTAAGATCTTTTCCTGCAAAAACAGCGTCTATATTATTTTCTTTGAAATAAACTTCAAATTCTTGATCGTTGTATGTATTCTCAAAAAAATTAAGTTCTTTGATTTTTGACTTAATTGAGATTAAACCTGATGTTTTGTTTACTTGTTTACTGAATGAAAGTTTGTTCATATCTAATTTTTTTAAAGATAAGAATATGTAAAAACCATCTTTATAATCTATGAGTTGTATATCTTTGTAATAATTATTTCCCAACGCAAAATATCCTGTGTTATTTGGACCGATGTGTGATCTAAAATTTGCATTCTTTATAAAATATGTAGGTTTAGAAAGATCACTTATATTAATTTTTGTCTTTAAGTTTTTGCCTTTATTTTTATTTAAATCATCAATAACAGAAGTAATTATTGTGTTAGATAAATTCGTTTCTAAATCAAGCGAGACTATGTCATCATTTATAGTTAACACTCCCATAAACTCTTCCAGACCATCTAATTGTAAATACTGATCATAATTAGCAATCTTGCTCATATCAAATTTTAGTTTAGATCTTACTGTGACTAATTGATCTTTAATCAAAATTGAGCCTTGGATATTCTGATCAGGTATTGAAGCATTAAACATACCGCTAAGATTTTTATTTAGATTGGTATTTATAACCAAGTCTATTTCTTTAATTGAGTATTCTGTATTGGTGATAAGTGATGATTTATTAAAAATAAATTTATTTAAATTTCTTAAATCTTTTAAATCTGTATCAAAGTAACCCTTACTTTCAATTTTTAGATCTATCTCATAGTCTAGGAATGCTTCTAAATTTATTAAATTCTCATTATCAATAATTTTTTCATCGAGATTGAATTCAGCAGAATAGAAGATCTTATTTGAGCCATATTCATTGAAGATATTCAATTCTTTAAAAATAATGTTATTAAGTTTCCCATTATCATTAGTTATGGATATTTTCCCATTATGACTTTCAATTAAGCTATTATTTGCTTGAAGATTAAATATTTCAGATTTTATATTTGTTTTGTTAACAATGAGTTTAAAGTCTTTCTTCTGAATTGAATTCGGTTTATTAACATATGAAAAATTTTTTAAATCTAAAAAGGTTAAGTTAACTTGTTTTTTCGTAAATGATTTAACAAGGTTAATTCCTAAAGCAATTTTTTCAGCTTCTAATATTGTTTTATTATTTGTATCTTTGACAACTATATCTTCAAAATTAAAACCTGGAGATATAAGATCCCTGTCTGAATCAACACTTTTGTATTCAATAATAAAATCATCACTAAAGTACTTATTAGCTACAAAAATTATATTTTCAGGCTTATAGATTAAAGAAATATAAGTTATTACTGTTGTTATGAAAAATAAAACTGATATAAACAACAAAGAAGTGAATGTTTTTTTTATAACTTTCATGTTTATTTTTCTAGTCTAAATATTTTTGGAAAATATGAAGAAAAAATAGCTACACCAAAACAAAAAACAATATTAATGATGGTACTTATTATCAAAGTTAAGTAAGAAAAATTATAAAGATTTAAAACAAGTTGAGTAAATCCAACATATCCTGCCGCTGAAAGTCCAAAAAATAAACAAATCTGTAAGTAAGAAAATATTTTAAACTTATTTGAATAAGACTGAATTAGGTATGTGATTACACAAAATAACGTTGCATTAAGACCAAAATAGGAACCCTGTATAAGGTCAACAAATAATCCTACTAAAAAAGCTGCGATTGGACTTGTGTTTGTGTTCGATCTATAAACATACAAAGAATATCCTAAAAAGGTTAATGGAAGAATTATAGAAAATTTAGACATAAGCCCAATAAAACTTAATTCAATATAATTTAAAAATATAAGGGCTATTATATTTTTTATAAATTTACTCATTGATCTAATAGCACACCAAATAAATTGTTATCTAATGGGTTTGCAGACAATTTGATTTCTATATCCTTTCTTGTGGGCGATATATCTATAATATTTATAGCATTTCCTATTTTAATATCCTTTGGAAAAACCCCTCCCATTCCTGATGTATAAAATATTTCATTTGATGGGATCTCTTCCTTCCAAACTAAAGGATTATATGAACAAATAATAATATGTGCTTTACCACTACCCCTTCCATTACAAAAAAACTTATCTGAAAGAGATTTAACTGGCACTGAGTGAGAAATATCTGTTAAGAGAATTACTTCAAGGTATTTTCCTTCATTTGAAACTTGACCAATAATTCCCGAGGAACTAAAAACAACACTTTCTTTAGCAGCTTGTTTGATATCTGATATGACTTCGATATACATCCTATGTTTATCGCAGCAGTTAAAAACATTTGGATCTAAGTTTTTTAATTCTGCAACAGAGTAATTAGTAAAGCTGTTATCCTCAAATGGATGTTTGAGAACATTTTTATCTTTGTAAAAATTATTTTCTCTAGAAATTAGGTAATTATTTAAATAACTTGCATCTAGGGCTTTTTTTAAACTTTCATTTTCTTTTATTAATGATTTTTTTGTCTTAGATCGATTAAAATTTTCACTAAGAAGGTCAATAGTATAGTTTTTTAAAATATAGGAACTTGTAATTACTATTGATTTGTAAGTGTGTCTGATTTTGTTCAGATTATCAGTTTTGTAATCTACAAATAAAATACCTACACCTAAAAAAATACATAATAAATATAGAATCTTTTGACCAGGAGTAGGAGTAATCCTAGCCATATTAATTATTCAGATGATAGAAGGTCGATATTGTATTTATCCATTATTTCAAGAGCCTGGCCTCCACCTCTTGCTACACAGGTTAATGGATCTTCAGCAACAATTACTGGAATTCCAGTTGAGTTTGAAATAAGTTTGTCTAAATCTCTTAATAATGCACCGCCACCTGTTAAAACAATTCCCCTCTCTGCTATGTCGGCTGCAAGCTCAGGAGGTGATAGCTCCAAAGCATTTCTAATTGCTCTAACCATTCCATACAGTGGATCTTTCATTGCTTCAAAGATTTGTTCACTGTTAATAGTGAATGTTTCTGGTATGCCCTCTGCAAGGTTTCTCCCAGTTATAGACATTTCAAGTTTTTCTGACTCAGCTGTAGCGCAACCTATTGTATATTTAATTTTTTCAGCAGTAGATTCGCCTATTACACAACCATAATTTCTTCTTATCCATGAAGTTATTGATTCATCAAGTTTATCACCACCAATTTTTACTGATTCGGAATAAACCACACCATTAAGCGATAAAATAGCAACTTCTGAAGTTCCTCCTCCAATATCAACTACCATATTTCCACTAGCCTCTTCAACTGGAAGACCAGCACCAATTGCAGCAGCCATTGGTTCTTCAATCAATTTTACATCTCTAGCACCCGCACCAAGGACTGACTCTCTTATTGCTCTTCTTTCTACTTGGGTTGACCTGCATGGGACACAAACCAGCACTCTTGGACTTGGCTTGATAAAGAGTTTTTCATGTACTTTAGCTATAAAATGTTGAAGCATTTTTTCCGTAACTTGAAAGTCTGCGATAACTCCTTCAGACAAAGGTCTAATTGCTTTTATATTCCCTGGGGTTCGTCCAAGCATTTTTTTTGCTTCTGTTCCAACAGCAACAACCGTTTTTTGTCCTCTAGACTCCCTTATTGCAACAACTGATGGCTCATTTAAGACAATGCCAACATCTTTTGTATAAATCAAAGTATTGGCTGTACCAAGGTCTATAGATAGATCATTGGAAAAGTATCCTCCAATCATTTTAAACAAGTTAAATTCCACGTGATTCCCTTTAATAAATTAATTTAAATAATTCGTTAGTTGGGTTAATATCATCCCACTAATCTATAATAATATCCTATATATGGACAAGAAAACAGTAACAACTATATCTTACTTATCAAGACTAAAAATAGACGTTGAAAAAGAAGAAAAAATAACAAATGATTTAGAGAATATCATTAAATTTGTTGGCCAGCTAAATGACGTTGATACCTCTGATATAGAACCTTTAACAAACCCCTTAGAAAAAACGGCAAAAACTAGAGATGATAAGGTAACAGCAAAGAATTTAAAGGAAGAATTGCTAGAAATTGCACCATCTTCTAATGAGGACTATTTTTTAGTCCCAAGGGTGGTTGAGTGACTATAAGATATAAAACAATAAAACAAATGAAAAAAATGATATCTGATAAGGAGGTATCAAATAAAGAAATTGTTCAAGAAGTCTATAGATTAATCAATGAAAATTCACATCTAAATGCATTTGTAACTCTCAACGAAGCTAATTCTATAAAAAAAGCAGAATTATTAGATAGCAACTCATCAGATTCATCTTTAGCTGGTATACCAATTGCTCAAAAGGATCTATTTTGTACAAAAGGACTAAGAACTACATGTGGTTCTAAAATTCTAGAAAATTTTATTCCACCATATTCAGCAACTGTTATTGAGAACCTAGAAAATGCAGGGTGTATATCTGTTGGTAAAACTAATATGGATGAGTTCGCGATGGGATCATCTAATGAAACCAGTTATTTTGGTAATGTTGAAAATCCATGGGGGGATAAATTGGTGCCTGGAGGAAGTTCAGGAGGCTCTGCTGCTGTTGTTGCAGCAGGTATTGTTCCAGCTGCATCTGGAACAGATACTGGAGGATCTATAAGGCAACCAGCTTCTCTATGCGGAATAACAGGTCTTAAGCCTACATATGGAAGAATATCTAGATGGGGTATGATTGCGTTTGCATCTAGCCTAGACCAAGCTGGTCCAATGGCCAGAACTGCAGAAGATTGTGCATTGCTTCTTAACGAAATGTGTTCACATGATCAAAAAGATACAACTTCCTTAGATGAAAGTATTCCGAATTTTGAAGATAATTTAAATCTATCATTAAAAGGTAAAAAAATTGGGGTTGTAAAAGATCTTGATTTATCCAGCCTGGATGATGATGTGGTAAGTGTTTACGAGAGCTCTTTGCAAGAATTCGTTTCGCTTGGAGCAGAATTAGTTGAAATTTCTTTACCAAATCTTTCTTTATCTGTTCCTACTTACTATGTTGTAGCGCCAGCAGAATGTTCATCAAATTTGTCTAGATTTGATGGGGTTAAATTTGGAAGAAGATCTGAAAATCCAAAAGATTTAGAAGAGCTTTATATTCAAACAAGATCCGAGGGTTTTGGTGATGAGGTTAAAAGAAGAATTTTAATTGGATCTTATGTACTCTCTGCTGGGTATTATGATGCTTATTACAAAAAAGCCCAACAAGTGAGAAGACTTATAAAAAAGGATTTTGATGAGGCGTTTTGTGTTGTTGATGTAATTATGACGCCAACAACAAGAGGTCCTGCATTTGAAATGGGTTCAAAAGGAAGCGATCCCATACAAATGTATCTTGAAGATTTGTTTACAATTTCTGCAAACCTTGCAGGTTTACCAGCAATGTCCTTGCCAAATGGAAATATCGAGAATAAACCGATTGGACTTCAAATAATTGGAAATTTTCTTGATGAAAGCTCAATCTTAAATTTTGGTCACATGTATCAAACCAAGACAAACTGGCATATGTATACGCCTGATGGAGTAATAGAATGAGCTGGGAAACAGTAATTGGTCTAGAGATACATGCTCAACTTTCTACCAAGTCTAAATTGTTTTCAGGTGGTTCTACAGAATTTGGGGCTGAATCAAATACTCATGTTGATCTTGTTGATATGGGATTGCCTGGTGTTCTTCCTGTAGCTAACAAAGAAGCTTTTTATAAGGCAATTAGATTTGGTCTTGCCACTGGTGCAGAAATTAATCAAATCTCTTCTTTTGATAGAAAAAATTACTTTTACCCCGATCTACCCAAGGGTTATCAAATTACTCAAATGACTAAGCCTATTATTGAGAAAGGCTCAATAAAAGTTTTAACCAATGAAGGTGAAAAAGTTATAAATATTACCAGAGCCCATCTGGAAGAAGATGCAGGTAAATCAATTCATGACTTATTTGAAGGAGAAACAGGAGTAGATCTAAATAGAGCTGGCACCCCCCTTCTTGAAATTGTTTCTGAACCTGAAATTTCAAATGCTAAAGAAGCTGTTGCTTATTTTAAAGCCATAAAACAACTAGTAACTTTTTTAGATATATGTGATGGGAATATGGCACAAGGATCAATGAGGTGTGATGTAAATGTTTCTATTAAAAAAAGTGATGATAAAAAATTAGGAACAAGAGCTGAGTTAAAGAATATAAATTCTTTTAAATTTATTGAAAAAGCTATCAATTATGAAATTGAGCGTCAAATTAAATTAATTGAGAATGGTGAATCTGTTGTTCAAGAAACAAGACTATATGATAGCGATAAAGATGAAACCAGATCAATGAGATCAAAGGAAGAAGCAAATGATTATAGATATTTTCCTTGTCCTGATCTTCTTCCAGTAGTAATTTCAGATAAAGAGTTACAAGAAATTAAGGACAATCTTCCAGAGCTACCAGAAGAAAAAGAAAATAGATATATATCAGAAATTGGGCTTGAAGAATCAGAAGCAAAAATTATATCTTCCTCTAAAACAATGGCTAATATGTTTGAAGGAGCTTCAAGCAAAACAGATGATACAAAGCTTGTAGCTAAATGGTTAGTTGGAGATGTAAGTGCTTTATTAAATAAAGATAATATTGAAATTGACGAATCAAGTTTATTACCAGAAAATTTTGGCAAATTAATTGAGAGAATTTCTGATAACACTATCTCTGGAAAAATTGCTAAATCAGTTCTTGAAGAAGTTTGGGAAAATGGAACTGATGTTGATGAAATAATTGAAACAAAAGGCCTTGTTCAAATTCAAGATGAATCATTGCTTGAAGAAGTAGCTAACAAAGTTGTGAGTTCAAATCCAGACCAAGTTGCCGCATATAAAGGTGGAAAAGATAAGTTATTTGGTTTCTTCGTAGGACAAGTAATGAAAGAGACTCAAGGAAAAGCTAATCCTAAAAGTGTTAATGAAATTCTAAAAAAAATTCTAAGTTAAAGAATAAACATACTAAGAGTCTCGGCTACAAATGCAGGCTTCTCAACACCTTTTATTTCCATTGTTACTTCTGTCTTAGCCAGATACTGTCCAGGATTTTTTTCAGTTACATCAATACACTTCATACGAATTCTAACTTCTGAATTTACTGGTACAGGACTTAGAAATCTTACTTTATCTAATCCATAATTTAATCCCATTTTAGTTCCCTCTAGGACCATGCCTACTTCTTGTTCAAATGGTATTCCAGCTACTAAAGACAGCGAAAGAAATCCATGAGCAATAGTTGATCCGAATACTGGAGTTGCTTGCTCAGGATCTACGTGAATAAACTGATGGTCCATTGTTGCATCAGCAAATTTATTTATACGTTCCTGATCAATAGTCACCCAATCTGATACACCAACTTCTGTTCCAAGCACTGAATCAATTTCTGATGGTTTTACAATTTTTAACATACTATTTCTCCATGTAGTGGTTGCTATACTCGTCTCTAAGTTCAAACTTTTGTAGTTTTCCTGTTGCTCCATGAGGCAATTCTTTTAAGAAGATAATTTCATCTGGCAACCACCATTTTGCAACTTTGTCACTTAAAAAGTCGATAATACTTTCTTTTTCAATAGGTTCGCCAGAATTAGTCACTATAAACAGCATTGGTCTTTCGTCCCATTTTGGATGTGGAATGCCAACAACACAAGCTTCAGCAACTTCAGGATGTCCAAAAGCGGCATTTTCTAAATCAATTGAACTAATCCATTCGCCTCCTGATTTAATTACATCTTTAGCTCTGTCTTTTATAGTCATATATCCGTCTTGGTCTAACACTGATATGTCTCCAGTATCAAACCAACCCTCAGCATCGACCGCATCTTTATCAGCTTTAAAATATTTCTGGAGAATCCATGGACCTCTTACCATTAAATGGCCCTGTGACTCACCATCTTTTGGAAGTTCATTGCCTTCATCATCCACAACTTTTAATTCAACACCATATATAGGTCTGCCTTGTTTTAGCTGAATTGCATATTTCTCCTCTTTAGACATAGTTTCCATTTCTTGTGTTGGAACATTTGTAGTGCCCAAAGGGCTCATTTCTGTCATACCCCATGCGTGGATTACGTTTACATCATGAACTTCATCAAATTCCTGAAGTGTAGCAAGAGATAAAGCTGAGCCTCCTATAATTGTATTTTTTACAGAAGAAAGAATCTTGTTATTCTCTCTGCAATATGCCAATAATCCCATCCAAATTGTTGGAACACCAAATGCCAGACTGACATCCTCCTGATCAATCAACTCGTATAAAGGCTCTCCTTCCATCTGCATACCTGGCATCACCAACTTAAGGCCGTTCATAGGACCAAAATATGGAATACCCCATGCAAGAACATGAAATAAAGGAACCACCATAAGAATTGAATCATCTGGTTGGATAGTCATTGCTGTTAGAGCTGCTTGAGCATGAAGAACATTTGATTTATGACTATATAACACTCCCTTAGGATTTCCAGTTGTGCCTGACGTGTAACATAGTGCGCATGCTGCATCATCATCTAATACTGGCCATTTATATTCTTCATCACCATCTTTAATGTACTCTTCGTAAGATATCGCATTTTTTAACGTGGTTTCAGGCATCTCACCTTCTTCACATAAAACAATGTATTTCTTTACGGTAATTAATTGATCTTGAAGCCCTTCCAATATTGGAACAAAGGGAAGTTCCACAAAAATAATTTTATCTTCAGCATGATTAATTATGTAAACTGCTTGCTCTGGGTGCAATCTAAAATTAAGAGTATGAGTTACTGCACCCATTCCTGAAATTCCATAGTACATTTCAAGATGTCTGTATGTATTTAAAGCTAATGTTGCAACGACATCTCCCTTATTAACCCCATCTTTTTCTAAAGCTGATGCAAGTTTTCTTGACCTTATGCAAACTTTTTCATAGTTTGATCTGTGAACCTCTCCTGAAACCAATCTGCTTATTATTTCTGTTTTTGGATGTATTTCTTTTGCATGCTCAATAATTCCAGCAACATTAGGTGTCCATTTTTGCATATCTCCAATCATTTTGAATTGCTCCCTTATCTTGTTTGTTATAAATTATATAAGAAGCAACATTATTTGATAACAAAAAATATGAATATAAAAGAAGGTATTGAAAAAAGATTTTCTGTAAGGGCATTCACAGATGAAGTTCCAAGCATGGATATAATCAAGGACATATTAAAAATGGCTAATTCTGCGCCATCTGGAGGAAATATTCAGCCATGGAAAGTTTATGTTTTAAATAAAACGTCAAAATCCAAGCTGGCAGAAAAAACTCTTCATAACTTTGATAATGGAGTTCAAGAAGAAATTGAATACGATATTTACCCAAAGCCATTAGCAGATGAATATAAAAAAAGAAGGTATGAATGCGGGGCAGATATGTACAATGCTCTATCAATTGAGAAAGATGATCTAGATTCTAGGTTCAAACAAATTAGAGAAAACTATAACTTTTTTGGTGCTCCTTTAGGGATGATCATTACTATTGATAGATCTTTTGGGAATAATGGCTGGGGTCATGTTGGAATGTTCTTAGAAAATTTATGGTTGAGTGCTATTCATCATGGCTTGGGTTTATGTTTACAAGAATCATGGTCCATATATCCAAAAACTGTGAAAGAAGCTATTAAACATCCTGATAACGAAATGGTTTGGTGCGGTATAGCAATTGGTTATATGGATAAGGATAATCCAATAAATAACTATAGAACCAAAAGAGAAGAATTGGATTCATTTGTAAAATTTATTGAATAAATCTTTGTGCCTCATTCTATAAATTTTCAAAACACTTATGCTAAAGAGCTAAGTGAAATATGCAAAAAATCTATTCCTGCTGGCTTCATAGAGTCTGAAGTACTGTTAAAAAACTATAATCTTGCTGAAGAGCTTGAGCTTAATAAGAATTTCATTGATTCAAAAGAATGTTTAGCTATTTTTTCTGGCGTTTGTTTGCCAAAAAGCTCTATACCAATAGCTCAAGCCTATTCAGGTCATCAATTTGGGCATTTCAGTCCTGAATTAGGAGATGGAAGAGCAATTCTTTTGGGTGAGATCAACGACCATGATATTCAACTTAAAGGAATTGGGCAGACTCCTTTTTCAAAAAGAGGAGATGGCAAATCTTCTCTTGGTCCAGTCCTAAGAGAATATGTTGTTAGTGAATTTATGCATTCAATAAAAATTCCTTCGACAAGAGCTCTTCTTGCTATTAAAACTAATGAAAATGTTTTACGTGACACAGAACAACCTGGTGGAGTGTTAGCACGTGTAGCCAAAAGTCATATTAGAATTGGTACATTTGAATATGCTAAAGGTAGAGGCTTTGAAACGCTTAAATCTTTGGCCGATTATTCGATCAAAAGACATTATCCAGAAGTAAATCAAACCGATAACAAATATTTGAGCTTCTTTGCGGCTGTATGTGACAAACAAGCATCATTAGTTTCAAAATGGATGAGTGTTGGCTTTATTCACGGTGTTATGAATACAGACAATATGACAATCTCAGGCGAGACAATTGATTATGGTCCATGTGCTTTTATGAATAAATATGATCCAAAAACTGTTTTTAGTTCTATTGATCATGGTGGAAGATATGCTTATCAAAATCAACCTGCCATTCTAGTATGGAATCTTGCCAAATTAGCTGAAACTCTTATTCCGCTTATAAATCAAGATTCCAAAAAATCGGTCAAGCAATTAACAGAGGTTCTTCAATTAGTGATGCCATCATATCAAGAATATTTTTATAAAGAATTATCTGAAAAATTAGCTTTAAATGGAATAAATAATAAGAATATAAAAATAATTGAGGATTATTTAAAAATATTGGAATCTAACTCAATTGACTTTACTAAGTCATTTCGAGATCTGTCAAAACTATATTTTAGTAATTTAGAAATCAAAGAGTCTGAATTTTCAGGTGTATCTAATTTTATTGATTGGTATGAAAGGTGGAAGCAACAATTGGACAAAAATCAAAACCTTGCTAAAAATATGGATAATATTAATCCATGCTATATACCAAGAAATCATATTCTTGAGGAAGCCCTAATAAATGCAATAAATAATAAAAACTCTGAAATAAATAAACTTATAAAAATATTAAATAGTCCCTACAAAGAAATTTCTGATTTCCAAAAATATGCATCCCCTTCATTAAAACCGGACATCAATTATGTAACTTATTGCGGAACTTAGAGCATTCCAACCGATACTCTAGGATGATTTTGGAAATCTTTTAAAAGTTTAATATTTGTGAAACCATTTTCTTCTAAAATATTATTTACTTCTTCAGATTGATTGTAGCCATGCTCTAAAATAAGAATGCCTTTTTCTTTTAAAATATCTTTAGATTGGTAAATGATTGTTTTTATATCGCCTAAGCCATTATTTGATGCTACTAGAGCTTGATATGGTTCATGTTTTAAATTATTAAGGTGAATGTCTTCTTTATTAATGTATGGAGGATTGCTAACAATTACGTCAAAAGAATTTATATCAAAACATGATAACCAGTTTGAATTAATTAAATGAAAATTATCTACCCTTAGATTATCTTTATTAATGGAAGCAACATTCAAAGAATCTATGGAGCAATCAGATCCATAAACTTGGAATTGCGGATTCTTTAATGCAATTGACAAGGCAATGCACCCAGAACCTGTTCCAGCATCTAAAATGCTAATTTCTCCTGAAAAATTTTGTTTGTGTATATAATCAACAAGTAGCTCTGTTTCTGATCTAGGTATTAAAACTCTTTGATCAACATAAAATTCTTCTTCGTAAAATTTTGTTGAATTTAGGATGTAGTCTAATGGAGTTCCTTCTTTCTTTTTTTCTATAAAATTTTTAATTAGTTTTTCTTGATGATTTGTTAGTGTTTTTTCTTTGTTAACAAATATATCTCTATCATGAAAATGTAATTTTTCTTTAAGATAAAAAATAAACTCATCTTTTACGTCTGTATTAGCCATAAAGATCTTGCCTATAATATTATTGTAATGAATTAAATTTTTAGACAATTATTCTGATTCGAGTTGTGAAAGCATAGCTAGTTGATTCTCAGCCAACAAGGCATCGCATATAGTTTTTATATCGCCGTCCATAATCTGATCCAGATTATGTTGCGTTAGTTTAATTCTGTGATCAGTCATTCTACCCTGAGGGAAATTATATGTTCTAATTTTCTCACTTCTATCGCCAGTACCAACTAAGATTTTTCTCTCGCTTGCAATGCTCTCTTGTTGATTGTCTATTTCTTGTTGTTTTAGTTTTGCTGCTAACAAGGACAAGGCCTTTTCTTTATTTTTATGTTGTGATCTCCCGTCTTGGCATTCAACAACTATTCCGGTTGGTATGTGTGTTAATCGAACAGCAGAATCTGTTTTATTAACATGCTGCCCTCCGGCACCCGATGCTCTAAATGTGTCTACCCTTAGATCATTCTTATCAATATTGATATCTTGCACCTCTTCAACTTCAGGTAAGATTGCTACAGTACAGGTTGAAGTATGAATTCTTCCTTGAGACTCTGTTTCAGGAACTCTCTGAACCCTGTGAACACCCGATTCAAATTTTAAAACCTTAAAAACGCTTTTTCCCACAAGTTTTGCAACAACTTCTTTTAGGCCACCCTGTTCAGATTGTTTGATATCAATAACCTCCATATTCCAACCTTCTCTTTCTGAAAGCCTTGAATACATCCTAAAAAGATCGCCAGCAAAAATACTAGCCTCATCACCTCCTGCACCAGCTCTTATTTCAAGATAAGCGGATCCATCATCTGCTGAGTCTTTTGGTAACAACATTAATTTTAACTCTTTCTCGAGTTTCTCAGGCTTATCCTCAGCTTCTTTGATTTCTTCTTCTGCTAAAGTCTTTAAATCTTTGTCGCCCAATTCAATAATCTCATTAGCATCTGAAATGCTCTTTATTACTTGATTATATTCTTCAAACTTTTCAACAATTGGTTTTAATTCAGCAAATTCTTTATTTAATAGAGTATATTTCTCAATATCTTTAACAGTCTCAGAATCGACTAGCAAGGATTCTATTTCATTAATTCTGTTTTGAAGCTGGTCAAGCTTCTTAAGCATAGAATTATGCATTTTCAATAAATCTTTTAATCATAGACTCAACAATATGATCATCAAGTTTTTTAATATCTTTAAAGTTATTGAATTTGTCACTTTCAATATTCATGGTTTTTATAGAACTTATTAATCCAGAAAAATCTTTTGAATCTTTAAATTGATTAATTTCATTTGATGATAAATTATTCAAAAATTCTTCTAACTGAATGTTTATTCTGTCTTTTGACTCTTTTAGAGAAAATGCATCTAGCGCTGCATGGGCTTCCATTACAATGATATTCATAGCCTTCTCAGCCTCAATTGATCTTTGGCCATAATTTTCTTGTGTTATTTTTTCAATATCATCAATTGAAAATAAATATGCCTGTTCAATATTTCTTATTTCATCCTCAATATTTCTTGGTACTCCTAAATCGATAAGCAATATTGGTTTATATTTTCTTTTTTTCAAGGCATTTTCCACTGCTCCTTTGCCTACTAACGGCAATTCAGTGGATGAAGAAGCAATTACTATATCTGCATATTCTAGCTCGTCATGGAGAGAATCAAGTGAAGAGGAAATAACCTCATAATCATTATCTAACTTAATTTTTTTTACGCTTCTATTTACCGATTTAATTTTATTAATTCCATTCTTGAAAAGATTTTCCATTACGCTATGAGCTAGAGATCCAGCACCAACTATTAAAATATTTTGATCTTTAGGCTCCTCAAATATATTTTTAACTAGCTTATATGCCAAACCACTTACTGATAGAGAATTTAAGCCTATTTCTGTTTTAGTTCTAGCTTTCTTAGATATTTCTAATACTTTATTTGAAAGAGTTAACAATTTTCCACTAACTATATTAATTTCTTGTGCTATCTTCAATGCCTTTTTAAACTGACCTAATATTTCTTGCTCACCAAGAACCTGAGAATCAATACCAGATGCCACCTTGCACATATGTACTAGAGCATCATGTTTGTTTAGAAAATAAAAATTATCTTTCTCCATCTCATCATTTCCTAGAACAGCCATCACCTCCTCAAAAATATCTGAAGATATGCCTAATTCACCAAAAAAATAAAATTCGGTCCTATTGCACGTAGAAATGCCAAAAAACGACTCTAATTTGTTATTAAATATATTTTTTAAATGGCTATCTAATAAAATCTGGTTAGATTCATTTATAATAAATTTTTCTCTTTCAGAGACATCAGAGGTCTTATG
>TARA_B100001093_G_scaffold284091_1_pt1 | contig 30477 bp, 13 predicted proteins | sample TARA_B100001093 | Tara Oceans TARA_B100001093 (sample SAMEA2623116) | marine metagenome | biome: marine biome (ENVO:00000447); feature: surface water layer (ENVO:00002042); material: "saline water (ENVO:00002010), including plankton (ENVO:xxxxxxxx)" | depth 5 m | reverse complement strand
ATTTGTCTCAAATTATCAGGTAACGTAATATTGTCCAGGCTAGTGCAATTAGAGAATGCGGATTGGTCAATCGTGGTCACACTGTTGCCAATCGTGACGCTAGTAAGACTTGTGCAAGTATTGAATGCCAATCTTCCAATCAAGGTCACGCTGTCGGGAATCGTGACACTGGTCAGGCTAGTGCAATTAGAGAATGTACCAGCTTGAATCGTCCTCACGCCATCGGGAATATTAATACTGGTCAAGCTACTGCAACCAGCGAATACACTTGCAGCGGTTAGGAGTGATCTACCAATTGTGACCACACTGTCAGGGAGTGTAATGCTGGCTAGGCTAGTGCACTTCAAGAATGCCCGATCGTCAATCAGGGTCACACTGTTCCCAATCGTGATGTTGCTTAGGCTAGTGCAGTCTGCGAATGCCAGCCTTCCAATTGAAGTCACATTATTGGAGATTGTTATGTTATCTAAACTTGAACATTCCCAGAATGTAAAATCTCGAATATAGGTAACACCGTCGGGGATGTTAACGCTGGTCAGTCCAGAGGCTTGATAGAATGCACCATCCCTAATCTCGGTCACGCTATCGGGGATCGTAACACTAGTTATATTAGTGCAGAGATAGAACGCAATATTTGAAAGTTCGGTCACTGGTAAGCCATTGAAGGTACTGGGAATTGTTATTGATCCCACAGCAATAGGATCGCAACGATGCATAATATACCCAGTGCCAGTGCTATTTAACAAAAATGTTAAAGAATTTAACGATGCTTGTACCTGAACCTCTAATCCTCCATACTTACTTACACCATCTCCACCCTTAGCTTTGGATATATAGCTTTCATAAATGGGGATGCCAGCACTGTCGACTCCATCTGGCACTTGAACAATTATTGATGGATTATCAGGATTTTCTACAGAACCGAACGCACTAATAAGAACTCCATTAATAAATTGTTCACCATCTGGCAAAGTTTTCAAATTTGGAGCTTCTGTACCCAAGAAGATGAGTGCAGTGGCACTATCTAAATTTGCGAATGCCGAGAAATCAATCTGATTTACAGTGCTAGGAATAGTAATGCTGGTTATACTTCTGCAGCCATTGAATGCACCAGCTCTAATCCGGGTCACACCTTCGGGAATCGTAATGCTGGTTAGGCTACCGCAACCATTGAATGTACTAACATTAATCCGGGTCACACCGTCAGGAATGATAATACTGGTTAGGCTATCGCAGCTACTGAAAGCATGATCACCAATTAATGTCACGCTATCGGGAATGATAATACTGGTTAGGCTATCGCAGCTACTGAAAGCATGATCACCAATTAAAAAAACACTGTCGGGGATGGTAATGCTGGCTAGGTTTGTGCAGTTTTTAAACACACCATCTCTAATCTGGGTCATGCTATCGGGGACCGTAATGCTTGTCAGACTGGTGCAATTTCTGAATGCAAAATCTCCAATCGAGGTAACACTGTCGGGAATCGTAACGCTTGTTAGGCCAGAACATCCACCGAATGCAGAGTCGCCAATCGAAGTCACGTTGTTGGGGATCGTAATGCTGGTCAGGCCAGCGCAGTTTAGGAATGCACTACCTTCAATCGAGGTCAGGCTGTTAGGAAGGGTAACGCTAGTTATATTAGAACAGTTTAAGAATGCGGCTACCCCAATCACAGTAACAGGTAAAGTGCTTGCTGATTGCGTCGTATCTAAATGAGTGCTATAAATTACTACATCACCAACTAAATTTGTAGAACATTTCTTCACAATATACTCTGTTCCATCCCCATTTAGTTCAAAGATAATATCCGCAGTTGTCTGTGGATTTCCTACGACCTCGCTATCTGAATCTTCATTTTTTACTAGGATTGACTCACATTCAGCATCGATATCCAAAGAGAATGGGAATGTATCGGGTGTGTATGCACCTGTTGTTGTGTCAAAGAGGAAATTAGATCCGCCCCTAATATCAGTATTAAAAGGAAAGATATGAATATCAGAAAGTTTAGTTCCTAAAAATATTTTTTTATCTGTTGTAATCGCGTCTATAAACAAACTTGTATCAAAAACAACTGTAGGAATAACAAGATTTTTGCCCTTAGATACACTTGTTACTTCATCAGAGAAATCAATCTGCCATCCTACATTTAAATTTCCAATATCTATAGATGGATTATAGTAAGAACCCCCAGAATATCCAACATTACCTCCGCTAAATTCAATTGTATAACCCGCTCCATCAATAAAACCCAAAGGATTATTTGTTTTTAATAAGCTTCGATCAAAATGTATACCAGAGTCAAAAACTCCATTACTAGTTAATATTCTTGGTCTATCAGCTATATCTGGAACATAATTATTTTTATTTAAAGACTGGTCTTTCCACTCGGTGACAAAAACCTCCCCGCTTTTTGCAAACTGTTGTATATTTGCAACATTGATATAATTATTATAAAAATAAATATCTTTAGTTTCGCCATCAAAAGCCCTTTGCACAGTCATGATACATCCAGTAAAGGCTGGGTTTACTTTGTAAAAGGATAATAATAAATTAGCTACATTAAAGTTATAAGGAAAATCTGCGGTTTTTCCTGAAACTGAAAATACTGGGCTTTCTTCTATACACGCACCATCTTCCTTCACACTTAAATTTCCAGTTATATAAAAGCCCGATCCACTAGTTTCAGGAAGTATTCCACTAACTATTTCTCCAACAGTGTCTGGTCCAAATAAGTTTTCAAAACCAGTAATAAATGTATCATATTCTTTTTCAAAATTATAAACGCCTCTTTTAACATTTCCAGAGAAATTTTGATCAAATATACCAGTTTCTACAATAAATCCAGCAAATCCACTTCCAATTAAATCATAAAATCCAGTGATTTCTCCACTAAACGCCAAAAATTTATTTTTAAGTGTTGTATTATATGCACTCGGTGGAAGATTTATTTCACCCGATGGTAAGTGATCAAGTGGATCAAATCCAATTTGACCTACACCAGTTCTAATCATTCCAGTAAGTTCCTGTTCGTTAAAAGTTCCAGTACCGGTAATGTTATTGACTATACCTGAAATTACACTTGTTCCAAAAGGAACGAAACCAGAAAAGCGAGTATCTTTAATTCCTGCCAAATTTATGTCAGTATCAACAAATCCTTTTCCTAAACCAGTTAAAACCAATTCAAAATCATTAATTATTTGTCCAGTAGCATTAGTAAAACCAGTTAAAAACCCTGACCCTAAACCAGTTTGCAAAAGCCCAGAAGCGTCTAAACCAGAAACCAAACCAGTCTTAAAAATAGGAACTGCATTCGTTCCGCTAACAAAAGTATCCTCGGTACTAACGAAATCTCTAGTAAAATCTTTATCTCTAAATATTTCGCCAGTTTCTCCAGAAAGATGCCCAAGAGTAACACTTATTTCTGCACCATCATAATTAGCAAAAAAGCTCGTAACAACAATAGAACCAGTTTCTCCATCAAAATCATTAATAAAAGTCAGTAAATCTAAATAAGAACTATCCCTTATAACGGTAGGTAAATTTCCTCCAGTCAAATTATAATCAAAATTTATTTCACCAAAATTCGTATGAAATAATAAACTAGCTACTCCGCTTAAAGTTTCTGATTCTGTTGGTGTTAAAAGAAATTTTGCTCCACCTGTAATGCCTGATCCTGTTACTTGTTGAAAAGTATCTATAGCAAAAACTGCTGGAATATCTGAATTAATTAATTCTCCGCTAAATACCGTAAAAGAAAGATCGGGATTACTATTATTTATAAATCCTGTTAACGTTTCACCAAATACTAACTTATCAGAGCTTGTAGTGATTGAATGAGAGGGGACTTGTCCAAAAAAATTAAAACCAATATTTTCTGCTTCTTCATTGATAGCAAAAATTCCAGATATTTTTCCAGACGGCACGGTTTCTCCTACAACCTTTGGAATTCCGTTTATAAAATATTCGTGTTGATGATTCTTTAAATTTCCAGAAATAATGAAATTATCATTATTAGAATAACTATCTACAAAGCCTGTATTTCTATCAAAAATTTTACCACTAAGAAACCTATAGTCTATATTATATTCCCCAGTTAAACCAACATGAATATCCGAAAATTTACTTTTGGTTTGAACGGTAAAAGCATAACTAAAATCACCAGTTTGATCTGCAATGCTTCTAAAATTTTTGCCACTTAATATCATTAATTTATTAGCCCTTTTACAGATTGAGTATAATTTAAATGACTATTAGTTCTTCTTTGTAATATATCTATTAGTCTTCTTGTTACATCTATAGGAATTGGTTGCATAATTTTATTACCAAAAACATAACTTGAAGTGACTCCATCTGATGACAAATTGATATTAAAAGATTCTAAACCCTTAGTGATTATTTCTGGATCAGATAATTTTTCAGAAATTCCAACAATAGATACTCTTATATTTTTACGCGGATCTGTAAGGTTGTATGATAAGTTCTGGTTAAAGTCTTCATGTAATTTTTCTAGTAATTCGTCACTAGGTCTACATGTTTGAGTAGCCAAGCCTTCTCTATAAAATAAATTCAAGTCGTCGATAGGAATTTGATATAAATTCACGTTAAATTTAGCAAAACTACTGTCAAACTTTTCTATATTATCTTGAATCATGTGTTCTACTTTAGGAATAAAAACTTCGACTCTTTTTTGATATTCTAAAATAGACCTATAACTTCTAGGCTCAAAAGTTTCTATACTAGGAATAAAAATTCTTCTACCTGATGGCACTGCAAATCCGTGCGGTGGGGCAAAAATTTTGAATCCATTTATATCTAGTCTTGTAGTAATTGATGACTGTAAACCTAATTTTTCAATACATTCACCATTTACACATTCATATTCAGAAAAGGTTTCTCCATCAAAGCTTTCAAAAGATTCGCAGCTTTCGTTGCTGGTACAAGCATTTTTGTCTTGACATATGCCGTTCACACAATTATCCCCCTGTATTTCCCTTCGAACAGCTCTAAAATGAGTAGAATTGGGCACCAAATCGCTCATCTTTGCCTCTAGCTTTGCAAGTCTTTCTGGATTTTTTTCTCCTTCAAAACATTCTTTGTCATTTTCGCAGTCTCCGTAACAACCAGAGGATACATCTCTACCTCTACTGTCTGTAGCATTTACTTTTATTGATGGATGAATTATGTCTCTTTCAATATCAAATCCATCACTAAAATCATCTGGATAAAAAGCAAACATTTTAACATTTGCATCATTAACATGTTCTGGAGCAAATTTTGCTATAAAGGTACTAAGAGTTACTGGGTCTAAAGGTATTATCTGCATTCTTTTTCTTTCATAAATGCTTATAAATTTCTTTATATCATTTGTAGCACCCTCTTCTGGAAAAAATGTGTTTCCAGTTTTCTGTATTATTATTCCCTCATCAAAAGGGTCTTGCCCATCTTGTAATATTGTAATCTTTTCTTTGCCTTTAAGTCTGTCTTGCAATTGTCCGATTTTTGATCCCTTGCTGTGACCAAAAGAAAATAGGGGACTTTCTAAAAATTTTGAAGTGTCTCCGTCATTGTAATTATAAAATTCTCCTCCTCCTTTTATAGTAATATTTTTTCTGCTATAATCTTTTCGTCCGTATTTGTCATATCCACAAACATTTATATTATCTTGAGGGTGTATTTCTGTTGCAAAATATTTTCCTATAAACTCATTACCTAATCTTTTTTCATTGTCTATAATCTTTTCCAACATTTCCTCTTTTCTAGAAGCTAATACGAAGTATCCCCTACTAAACGATTCAACAGTAAATGTATCGCGTGATTTATCTGGATCTTCTGGATCAAATTTAAGATCAATACCCCCAAAAAGCGGAACTTGACTAAAAAAATCTAATTCTTCTGCGCTAGGATTCCACGCATCTTTAATCAAATTACACGCTTTATTATTTAAGTCTGGTATCACGCCTTCCATTCCACCATTAAACTCGGTGCCCCTGTTATGATATATCTCTGGTTCTTCACCGTCAATACCAGTAGGAAAAAAGAACGCCAATAGTTTCATTTCACCAAGCTGAAGTATTCCTCTATTTCTTGCTATTTCGCATAGATCTTCTTCATTTAATTCGTCTATTCCTTCTGATTCGGTTATACCTTTAGATCTTTCGCCCAGTCCACCCTGGCGCTCTACTGGCAATGAAAATTCAGGCGCTTCTTCTCCACTAGATGAGCTTGTTGTATCGGGTGGTCCTACGTATTGTAGGCACGTAATCCCAGGTCTACCCCCGTCTGCTCCATAAATGTATCCATACCAAAATTGCTCTCGTATAGCCGTACTATATTTAGTAAGAGCGACCGAAACTTCCAAATCTTCAAAAGATACAAAGTCGTTACCTTTAACTTGTCTACCGAGAAGAGCATCATCCGTATCATTATATAAGTCTGTTAAGTGCATGGGCTTTAAATCTAACTTAACACTTGTAGAACAATCGTAAATTTTTCTTTCTCCGCCCTGTTTATAAAGAGATATAGTTCCAATATTTTGAGTATTTTCGACACTTTGTGTTTCTTCAAAACTTATAATATCTTCTTGTTCCAACTCTTTTTTACCAATAATATCTGTTTCAACACTGGTGTCCGCAAATTTAAGAGTAGGCTCGTCACCAAGATTCTCTACATAAAAGTTAAAAGAAAAGTCTGCCCCCCATCTTTTTAAAACTTCCCTTAAAGTTCCTTCGTAATCTGCAAAATATAGTTCATTTATTTCTGGTATACCTTCTGGATCTAATACTATATTTATCTTTGATTTTTCAAAAAACTCGGTAATTGCATCAATTAATGCCTTAAAGTTATATCTAACTTCAAAAATTTCACTACACTCTAAATCTAAACATCTTTGACGATCTAAACTTCCATCATATTTATCTTCTGGGCAAGTTGGACATGGGTCACATCCGTCTACTTTAAATATATCTTCGTCAAGATTTAGATATCCATCTCGATTTGTATCACAAGGATGAAATTCTCTGCCCAATATAATTAAAGGTGTAATTTCCTCCTGTTCATTAAGCTGAATATGATACATTGGTCTTAGGTCTCCTTCTTCACCACCTCCTTCAGCGCCTATACCATTTAATGAAAGCATTGTATCTTCTTTACTATAGCTTTTTAGTCTTTCACCCCCCTTTGGTTCAGATCTTGGTATAATTCCATGTTTTTTGTGTAATCCAATAAAAATTTTGTCAAAATTCATAGTAATGTCAAAGAAAGTTAATTCCAATACTTTACCCGATTTGTTTACACTTGTACGCGTCTTAACCAAGCTATATTGCCCAAACAACGTTTCTCCTATAGTTATTTCGTAAAGTTCTTTAATAGATCTGGCATCTAAATCTGGAATATCATATTCACCTGTTTCATTGACAACGTTTATAGTGAAGGCAGATGGTGAATCTGAAAAATTATTTGTAAATGAAGCGTTATATATTTTACCTCCAAATATCTCACTTGCTCCATCAATTTGTATTGATTCTGCTTTTATTTCTTTCATTATTATATTATATTATATTATACACTATTATTTTTTCAATCAAAGCTATTCTAAGGATAAGTTATCAGTGCTTTGAGTTAAGACATTGTTACCATCTTGTAACAAGATATTGTTGCCCAAAATGTTTTTATCAAAAAATTCGTTTATAGCCCCAAAAGAATCTCCTTTTACTTCGAATATCCCAGATCTTAACCTTTTGTTATTTGCTGTCTCTAAATACTCAGAACCATGTAACATTTTTTCCCCATTTGAGAATACCATTGAGCTTTTTTCAAAAAATTTATTAAAACTTAAATAATGATTATCTCCGCTATTAATTTGAAAATTATCATTAAATTCCATAGCCTTGAATTCTTCGGCTGACAACCCTACAAGATTACTAAAATTGCTTTGTAATCCTCCACCTGCATTTCTCCAAGGATATTTTGTATCATCAGTGTGTACAGTATTTTCTAGACCTGGAACAGCGGATATAGTTTGAATCCATTTTGAATTATCCCAAGAAATAACATATATAACACTATTATCTTCAGTATCCCATACAATCTTATTATTTACAATACTGCCTACAGTATTATATGTTAGCCCGCCAAAAACAAAACTAGTAACACCGTCATCGGCAATTTCTGATAGAGTATGATTCGATCCAGAACCAGTTAAGATTGTGTGTAAAGTATTTTTTTCTCCAGTAAATAACAATGAAGTTTCTCCTGATAAAGTGTATGTATCGCTAACGTTTCTAATTTTTAATACAGATAAATTTCCGTAAGTAAAAGCGCCAGAAGAATTTAATCCATGTCCAGTAATTTTATTATTATCCCTTATATCATAATTTTCTCCTGATACCTGTAGATGTCCGCTATAGAATGCAAAAAAGTTATTGTCTAAATCTTTTTGTGGAATGTTAAAAAACCTTTTAGTATTATTATATTCTACTAGATTATTTAAATTTAGATCTCCAGAAGAAACTAAAGACTGATTTAAAGCATTAGGACGCATATATTTATTAATAAAAATCGAGTCAAATCCGTATTGATCAACATAACCACTATCAATATGAAATCCACAAGATTGATCAATAATATCATGCACGGACACTTCTTTTAAAGTTCCAGTTTCAATCGTGGTAGAATCAATACCACTCACAAGACCGCTTAAAGGTATAAAGTTAAAACCACTTACAATTCCAGTCCCACTTTCAAATGAAAATATGGGTTCAACATTTCCGCACTCGTTTAGACAGTTGTATTGAAATATTAGATTTACAAAGTCTCCAGTGCTTAAAGTTACTTGGCTTTCAAAACCAGTAAGTAATTGTCTAGTTACAAAGATAGAGCCGCTTGTGTTATTATTTGTTACAGAAGATGTTGACTCGGTAAAATTACCGCTATATTCAATGAAAAAGTTTCCTTTTTTTACGCCAATTTTGTTTCCGCTTCCATAAAGTGGCTCTCTATTTCCACAAAGATCATTAATGTGTCCAGTTTTTATTATATTACTATTAAAAGGTATGGTTTCTTTCAAAACGGAAAATCTTCCAGAAATATCGGCAGATTCTTCAAAAATATTTCTAATTCCAGATTCAACAAATCCAGTTGTGGTAACACGTTTTCCAGTTAAATCAATAAAGCCCAAAGAACTTTGATCCACAGTAAGAACTCCAGAAAATACGCTATTTAATTTAGTATTATTTATTTTTTTATTAAAATAAACAAAATTATCTATTATACCGCTAAAACTTGATTCTAATATTTGTTCATTTGGTGTTCCGCCAATAAACCAATTTTCACCATGAGAAACTCCATCCATCCTAAAACTTTCGAAATCAAATTTCTTTTTATCAAAATTATATCTACCTATATTAAAGTTTGATGCATTTTTACTTAAAAATAGTCCATTATAGCTAGCATAATTCAATTCTGAAACAAATACTCCAGAAGGCGACTCAAGATAAAAGTTATGAGTATCATTAAAGCCTATATTAAAACCTTTGTCGCCTGATAAACTGCTAAAAATAAGACCATTATTAGTTCCAGACTTATTTGTAGTAATTAGAAAAGTCCAGTTTGAAGCGCCAGATAAATTACTTCCATCAAAAACTTTTAAATAACTTGCTTCTCCAGGAGAAGATTTATTAAGATTACCGCTACCTTCTTCGTCGTAAAATCCAGAAAAATTTTCGCCAATAGCGTTGGAATTATATTGTGTTATTTCTGAATTTTTATTGTAAACTATGGGTCTTTCAGTATTACCTGCCATAAAGAAGCCACCAACAGGTACTTCTTCAAGATTTCCAGTGTCAAAATCATAATATATATCGATATCCGACAAATTATTACCTTTGCTCCTATAAAACTCCAAAAAATCCTTTGCCATACGACATTATTACACATTTTATCTATGGTTAAGAAATTTCTCTTTTCGTTAAAAAAACTGTAATATTCCCTTATGAGAAGGATTATTAGGGATAAAGGGGTGCAAACAGATGTTAATGAAATTGTAAATATTTTTTTTGGACTTAAAGAAGGAGAATTACCAGAAAAGTTCAAAGATCTTCATAAACAATACATTAAAGAATTAGGTATTCAGGGTGGTTGCTCTAGTTGCAGAAAACATGCAATTCAGAAGCGATATAAAAACAATATATTACAACATATTTAAATGTCAGATTATTATACATCAACTGGAAGATATGACCTATCTACTGGAGATATTTTGGATGTAGAAACCAATCTGCCTTTATCAAACTTTGATCTTCCAGATTTTTTCAATATTGGCAATAGGGTTTCTAGTAATCTTTTGTACGATTTAGAAACTAACGTTGGTAGCTATTATATTGATCCTGTTAATAAATTTTATCCAGAAGATCCACCTTCTGAAAGTTTAGAATTTAGAAAAGAAGAAATTGGTATTAATAGCGTTTGGCGCACTGATTTCGATAGAAGTTTAAGAAATCATGATTATTATACTTGGACTGGTCTTGAATTTTCTGGAGATATTGACAATAGTATGGCTACTATTTTAGTCGGAGGTCTCCGATATTCTGGATTTTCAGAAGGAACCTTAACTGGAGGATATGATGCAGAAACTGGAGAGTCTCCTACAAATACATTTTCTGGTCAAAGTACGGTATTGGTTACCAGAGGAACGAGTGCGTTCGGTGGTGGTTTTTCTAATTTCGCAAACACTTTTTTTAGTGGTTTAAGAGGTTCAGTTAACATAATTCCTTTAGTTCTGGCATTTCGAAACAATCCTTTTGTAGATGCTGAAACCGAAACTGGAAGAGCATATTTGACTGGCTTTTTGGCAACAGGACTTAATGTGGGTGGGAGCAACGGCACAAAAAAATTCAAATGGTTACAGCAAGCTCTCAATAGGCAAAGCAGTAGAGATAGGAAAGTATTTTTATTAAGAGACAGTGACACTAGCACCTTTGATTTTGGTGAAGACGGCGCAGGTGTTTTTGAGCAAGATATAATAGATCAAATTCAGGCTTTGCAAATTCCTGTATACGATTATTACAATACATCTACAAACACTGCAGCCTCAAATCCTTTATCAGGTATTACGACATTTTCTGCTGGTTATTCACCTTCAGATAATGCTTATGTAGATCAAATCAAAAGAATACCTGAATTCTTTAACCTTCAAAATATTAACATGATTGATGGTGCTCAACAAAGATGGTTAGCCCCAGCGGATACTTTTCAGGTTGATACAAGTTTATACACTTATATTGGGTCAGGACTCATTTCAGGAGAAAGAACGGGAGAAATAACTGGAGGTCTTCTAATAAATACTATCCCCTTTTTCAAACCAGTGACATTGAGAGCAAAAACTTATGGGATTTATTATGAAGATAAATTTAGAGGAACTTTAGATTTATCAATAAGCGGTAATATTTCATTTAAAAATATATTTGAACAATACTTTTTTGATAATTATTTCAGACCTTCTGGTAATTATGTAATTAAGGTTTCTGGATCAAATATCGGCGATCAATTAGTAACTGGAGACATTCAATATGTTCCTTACAGCGGAGAACCGTATGTTGATGGCGGACAGAGAGAAGCGTCTGTTAATTTTAATGATTTTTGTGTTTTTGCCCCAGTTAATTTAAGTGGATATGTAGTTTCTTTTGCTTCATCAGTTACTGTAACTGGAACTCCATCAGTTTCTGGAGAAGTTTATTTAGCTTCTGGACTTCTTGATGTTGATTCAACTTTAAATACTGGAATAACTGGAGAATTTGACTTTTTTGATGTAAATTTTGTAAGTGGAGATCCTATATATTTTGCAAATACTAATGGATCTACAGGCATGTTATCTGGAGATATTTTTCATACATATTTATTATCAAATACTGGAGAGGTGTCAGTTGAAACTTCACTTTCAAGTGCCATAATATTGCCTACAGGTATGCCAGATTTAATAGATACTTTCAGTATGAATATTGATCCTTTTTTTAGTAGAAGTATTTCTGGAGATCAGGTAGTCTCTGGAATTACTGAAGAAAGAGTTGAAGATTTGTTGCCACCAAACGCAAATATTGAAAGAACAACGACATTACAAGACGGAACAGGTCGTGCGATTATAAGTGGTACTTTTCAAGGGGAAATGACTTATACTGGTATTTATTACAAAGATGATGATGCTATAACTGGATTCGTAAATCCAGCACATGATTATCATCATGGAATTTCAGACTTAAGTAACTTTAATTTAAATAATTTGACGGGCGATAGTAAAGTAAGACTTGTAGATGATTCAGGCACAGAAGAGGTAATTTCTGACGATTTGGACATCATATTTTTATTTGATAGATCTGGCTCTATGAATGACAATATAAGAAATTGCTCTGCTGCTATAGCTGCATCTGAACTTTTTAATTTTCGAATAATTAATGCAGCAATTTATTCATATGATTATTATAGCGGCCCAGGTTACTTCGCTGGTATTTTAAATGAGTATGCAGATACGGATATGGTGTTTAATCCAAGCTCTTATGAAGAGTTCCAAGCCGTGTTAAATAATATCACTGATTACATAAATATTGGTGGGGGCAAGGAAGAATTGGCTCACGCAATTGTAGATATAGATAATGCTGGTGGATTTGATGGTTATAACGACAGGAAGGTTGTTTTATGTGCGTTTACAGACGAACAGGATACTTCTAGTCCGTCTATTAAAGGAAGTGCTTTATCGATCTTATCAACCAAAGAAATCCAAACTATTTTTTTTACTACTACTAAAGATCAATTTGGTGATCCAATAGAACTACAACCTCATTTTGAATCCTTTTTAAATTCTTTAGTATCCGAATGCAACGCTCAATGGATAAATATGAGTGATGTTAACTCAGCGAATTTCAGTAATCTGATTAGTACGGTAGTTACTAAGGGTTTCGCTAATCTTGATATAAAAGCAATATTGGACATCGATAATCAAGATTTAAATGATTATTTGCCTGAATTATTTCTTGAAGATGCTGAATATTCACAACAAAATTATCGACCTCCAAGCTCTCTTTATATTAAACAGTTAGAAATTAGAGCAAAAACTACAAGAGGTGGTGAACCTAATTTTGTAGATGATGATTTTGCAATACTACGAAACGACGAAATTATTGTATCACCCGCCAGAAATATAATGTGGTATTCTCATCAGCCCCCTTATTCGGTATACGTAGTAGGCGGTAAAATTACGACTGCAGCAGGTGCTGATTATAACATAACAAATTTAAGTACTGATGATAATCAAGTATTTAGGGTTACCAGTAGTTGGCATGGGCGTGGAGAATTTGTTGTTTCTTATCAAGATAGAATAGATGAAATTGAAGCATTTGGTAGCCCTGTTGTATATTCAAGTATAGAGCTGGTAGTAGTTGATGACAAGAGAGTATTAAGGGCTTGGAACGCCAAGCCATTACCAAATAATAGTGAATATGATGAAAACTCTAACAGTTTGTCTGTAGGAGTTTTTTCAAAACCATTTGTTCCTCCTATTTTTAATATATCTACCGAAGGTAATGGTTTTCTGAGCAATGCCTCTAATAGAGGCTCCTCAATACTTGGATTTGGCACTGCTTATAATAATTTTATATTTGATACTATGACATGGCCTTATCTTTCTGAAACAACTGGAAATTCTAGTCCAGAATATGTTTGGAGATATGATGGCGAAATTTTTCCTGAAGATAAATTAGAGGTAGTAGTTTTTGATGGTTGGGGAAACAAAAGTAGACTAGTTCCTTGGACGGCTTTACTATTTTGGAATGACGGCTTTATTAGCAAAGTAGAAGGAGGATATATAGATGAAAGTCCCAGTGTTTCAGGTAAGATTATTTCTTTCGAACAGTCGCAATTAAGTCGGAGCGAATACTTGTCTGAAGACGGTGGCGGTCCTTGGGGAGAATCATACGTATTCTACTCAGGTGGTAGTGGCTTAATTCCTGTAACTAGAGATATAAAGCAAGACTTTGTTCAAGATATGGCATATATTCAATATGACACAACTGGAATCCCATATAATATAGCTCAAGGAGTTGGTTTTTCCCTTAAATATCAAGAAACGATTACTTCTTCTGATCCACTTTTTGTTGGAGAAAATAATAAGCCAAAAGCAGACTGGAAAGACGTTGGTTTTATTTGTAATTTAGATTTATTAAGTGAACTTAGTAAAAAAGAAGATGAGGATACTGATGATGATGATGATGATAATAACTTATGCGAACCACCGCCAGGTTGTCCAGGTGCAGATGCTGCCGGTGCTGGTGGTGGTGGTGGTGATGCTGGTGGTGGTCAGGATGGCCCTAAATCAAATATAGTTTCTGGGGCTCTTTATAGTGGATCAATAACGCTGAATAAATTAAATATTGGTGACTATTTGCAGTTTAGTCCATACAATTTTGATTACTCTGGTGCGTATTTAGAGGCTTATGGAACTGGCTTTCCTGATATTTATAATTTGGATAATAATTTTTATTATGACAGATTTGGTAATAGTCATAGTACATTTAGTAACGCAGTTGAATTAGCTTATTTACTTAATGGTTATTATAATGATTTCTCATTAGGGGTAAATAAGAGAGGTATATGGCAGCAGTTTAAAACTGGAATTTCTGAATTTGCAGGAGATACAAGTGGAGACTTTTACAATGGACCATTATTAAAAGCTACTGCTCTTACTCCTAACTTTTTAACAATAGAGTCTCTTATTTTTGGAGATATGGGCAATTATAAAATTGAGTTTGAAAATACATATGGAGTACCTAGTAGCAAATATCAGTATTCAATGCCACTTTCAATAGCATTTCAGGGTAGTGATAACGGTCAGCGTTGGAAAAATCTAATGTTAAAAGATTTTGATTATAGCCTAGATACTCATGAAATCATAAGTGACGGATTTGAAATCAATACAGACCCAATAGAATTCAGAGAAGGTTCTGAATTAAGGGTTGACAATGAAAAAAATGGAGTCGATTTTATAAGTATAAATTCAATTGATCACGTAATTCAATCTGGAACTGATGGAGCATTTTTAAATACAATACAATCTAATGGTATAAGTTTTCTAAATTCTGGCACCAGTGCATTTACTGGAATTGAATTTCCATCGGGAATAGATGTGTCAGATTTTAATGAGCACTCTATTCGATATGAATATAGTGGGAATTATTCTGGTTCTCTACTTGGTTTCGTCAATGGTTATACGATAGTAAAACCAAAAGAGGAAGAAGATGGACCCCCTGAAACGCCAGATATTTTGGCTGAATGTCCTCTAGCTAATAGAGAAATAGTCAGAAGGACGAGAACTATCGTTATTGATAGTGGTGTTGACTCATTTGGCAATATTTTCCAAATCACTCAAGATCAAGGACAAGATTGTAGTGGGTGTAGAGATTTTCAACAAATAGAGGTACCAGCTGGTCACCCTCTTAATAGTGGAAAAGTTCCAACTGATGCAGATTATGTACATACTGGTTTTGTAAAATGTGAAACGGATGGAGCCATAGAGTTGGAGACAGAACGTGACCAAGCCAAAGTGCAAACCATATCATATAGTGGATTTTTTACAGGCTTTGAAGGTCAAAACATATTTCCATCAAACAACGTGTATTTTAAGGGATCATTTACGGCTCCATTAGAGCCACAAGCTACTTTCGAAATTACCGATGAAGTTGCAGTCTATCCTATTGATACAGCCTCTTTGTTTTTTAGCGACATCTCTATTACTTCACTTTCTGATATAATAGATGAAGATGAGAGTGCAGAATCAAATTCAGCAGTTGAACCAAGCATTAGTTTTAGAACTGGCTTTGTATTTGATAACGAAATAGATTATAGATATTATAGATTATTATATAGTGGCTTTAGTATTATTACTGGAGTAGAGGGCTGCGAATCACAAAGTGGAACAGTTATATTTGACGAAGTTAATTTATATGGACCAACTGAGTATACATTTGAGCGAAGTGGATCGCAAGACATTACTTTGTTCGATGCCACTTATTCTGGAGATTTAGAAGTTCAAGTTACTGGAAGTCTAACTGGTATGCATGTAGGTACGAGCCCTTCTGGAATCTTGGCTGTAAGCGAGCGTAAAACTGGAGTTATAAATTCAGAGTTTTTCCATGATGGACAGCAAATTTATGCTACTGATTTTTTCGCCAATTATATTGACACTATAAGTGGGGTTGGGGTGGTTTCTGGAAATATTACTGGATTATTCTACGATACAGGCACTAGCAAATTACTTAATGAAATACCGGTTGTAGAATTAGTTACTGGATTTGGAAATTTTGAAGTGGAGGTAAATGAAGTAAATAATTTGTCTGATATAGCAACTGATGAACAAGTATTTATAGATCTTGAAGGCTCTACTAGATTTACTGGTATTGGAAATGTTAAGGCACTACAAAGCGGAATTAACAGCTTCGCAACAATCAGCGGCTCAGAGACTGGATTTATAAATGATGGAAGTGGTAGTTTTGACTTTTTTAGATCTGAATCTGTTCTTTTGGCAGGAAAAATGTTGCTCCAGAATCAAAATGGACTTTTAACTGAAGACTCTGATAATATAAAATTAGAAGGAATAGAGCTGGAGGTATTTGGTTCTACTCCTACTGGATATATTAATGCTCAAATAATATTAAATTACAACAGTCCAGTTATAGGTGATAGAATAATACTTGGAAATAATGGTTTTATAAATAGTACAGGCAATGCACTACCAAATTTATTTAATGATATAACTGGGTTGTCTAATGTTATTAATAGTGGTGATTCAGGATTTACATCATCAATAGTCGATATCGACACATTACAAATTTTTGCGAATAGACTAGGAGAACTTGGCAATTCAATACAAGTTAATTCTTTCGGAAGCGGTGGAAAACCTACATTTCAATCAAATACTTTTACTGGTGGTAAAGATATTCATCAGTCATTAACTGGTTACGGGCTCTTTACTGGTAGAGCTATAGAAACGGTTGATAACACTGGTATCTATCAGGTAGATTATACTGGAGAAATTACTGGTGCAATTAATATATTTACTGGAATTAAAACCTTTACTGGTACATTTGAATTATTTACTGGAAGATTTTTCAAATTCATTAATTTTAGAGACAATATTCCTGCTGGTACCGTAACTTCTATTTATGATCAAGGTTTTACAAATATGGGTACTTTCCCAAGTCAATTTAATACATACATTGATTACGTTCCTAGTGATTTAATAGATTACAGTGATACAAACAATGAACCTGATGTTGCTGAATTAGTAATTACGGGAATAAATTTAACTGGGTATAGAATACCAATACATGGAGACAAATAATTATGTCAGGATTTAGAATTATAAAAACTGGAACGCAAACCATTCAAATTGAAGAAAGGAGTAGTATTAGAATCGCTACTAAAAGATATAGACCACTTGGTTCTGACATTGTTTTAGGTGGAGGCGAAGATGGCACAGAACAAGATTTAAGAATATCTTCTCGAATGTTCATGACAGCAAAACAAAAAGAGGCAGAAGAGGCATCTATCTTATATGCAACAGACGCTGGAGTAGAAGTTACAGAGGTTATTGCAGATCCCAGCTTTGATCAAGAAGTTACGCCAGAAGCAAGGACTGCTCCATACGAAGCCTTTCATATTAAAGGTTTGGGAATAGATTTTACACCTAGATGGGACGATGATCCTCAGAAAAGAGACTATATATATTTAGAATTAGATTTACATGCAAATTTAGACATTCGTTCAGCTGCAATTGTTTATGGGCCTGTTAATGGCAATGGGGTAGGATTTATTCCTGGAGAAGAATCAGAACGCACTGATTTTGCCCAAGGAGATGAAAAGTTATTGGGTTGGCCTACTTTTCCTTCTTCATATCTTTTTAATTTTGAATTAGATGACGAAGAAAAGTTTATTTTTATGCCTACAGGCGAAGAACCTACCGCAGAGGAGCTAAACATAGAAAATGTTCAAAGAAAAGCATATGTATTACTTGGATATTTAAGCAAAGATATATTTACAGACCCTGGCAGCCTGATCATGTATGATGCTAGCGAGACTGCTATACCTTATATGTATATAGTCGGCTGTATTGGTAGTCATCTTGAAGTAACTCATGGTCTTTCTAATGAACTCCCAGTTCTTAATATTTCTAAACAATTTAGACCTGGTCAGTTAAGTTCAAATTATTTCAACAAAACAGAATCAGGCGGCGAAGGAGGCGGCGAATAATATGCACGAAGAAACACCAAGTATCGCTAACTTTCATACACCGGGTACTGAAGAATATTTTGATGAAATTTTCAATAAAAAAAGAAAAAGTCAGCCCATTAATTTTGACGGTACACTCTGGGAAACTTTAGATCAAAAACCTAAAATAGGAAATCTATATTTTATGAATAGTTTTCTTTTTCAGGCTTGTAAAAGTCAAGCAGTGAAAGAAGTGGGAGGAGTAGAAGAGGGGTTAGAAGGAGAAGAGTTAGAAGAAGCAAAACAAACAAGACTAGCAGAAGTAGACGGCAGAACCACAGAGCTTTATTACGAAAAAGAAGGCGAGGTAGAAAGATTTGATATAGCAAATTATGTAAAAGCTTCTAGTCGTAATATTCAAGATCTTACATTTCAGTTTAGACAGCTCAAATTAAGTGTTCTCATTGTATCTCTGAAAATTATATTTTTTCCTGTCGGTCTGACCGTGCCACCCGTACCGGTTCCAATTATTAATACTTTTATAACTAGAACCACAACCTTTCCACAATTTACAGAAAACTACGAAAGAATGACTGGGCAAATACATAGTGGACCTAATCTTACAATAGATACCACACGTATTTTAAATCTAAAAGATGGAACATATCTCGTCAAAGCATTCTCTATTGGAAAGGGCTATACTACAAACGGACCTGGTTTTCCAGTAGGAATCATCGAATTCGCTGGTTTATCAAGCTTGTTTTCCCTTAACCTTATTTTTTCACCAACCAACAATCTATTAGAAACACCACTTTCTGGCTTTGGCTTTATTTCAGAAGTTGATTTTAATAATGATCAAACTGAAATGAAGATAAATAGAAAAAATTGGTCAATTTCTGATGAAACACAAAAATTCCAAGAAGGAAAGATTGAATCCGAAGAATTATCTTTGTTGGCTCAAGAAACTTTATCATCTCTTGATCTCCTTGAAAGAGACGAAGAGGAGTCATAATATTTAACTTAAAGACCGCTTTGACTGGACATATTAACAAGGGACAGATCTTCGATAATGTTGATTGGTCTTTCAGAATAGTCCCAAGAATATCTAAATGTAATTTTTTTTCCAAAACTCGGTTTTGATTCTATTTGTTTTACATTTAACACTTCATCTCCTGATAGAAATTCACTTGCAATAGATATAACTTCATCATTAACTAAACCTATTCCTTCGTCTAGATCAACATCATCTCTAATTACCGCAGTACCATTAATTGATAATTTGCCCCTTTCAAAGTATTCTAAATTCTGAAGAACGTATTGCTCTGTGTCGCTGTTAGCTTTTAAAAATACTTCACCAACTAGTGCATAGGGTTTTGCTCTATAAAATGGATATTCTATATTAACAGTATGATCAAATTTTTCAAATTTTTCATGTGGCGGAGGATCTTCATTTGTTGCACTAACAGAAAAATTTATTTCTCCCTTAAATTTATTTTTTGTAACACTAGCTGAAGTATAATTCTTGCTAACATCGTCAATATCATAATAATTAGAAAAAAGTGCGAACACATTCTCGCTTTTATAAATATCTATCTTTTCATTATAAGCGCTTTCAATAAGAGAGAATCTGTCTGTTAAATCTGATCTTCCTTTTAAAGTTCCGCGTAAAGTATATTTTTTTATTTTATCTTCCCCTTTACTTTCATTTAAAGACAAGTCTAATATTAATGTATCGTCATCAATATTAGTTACCGCATCGTCAAATTCAAAACTAAAGGATATAGATTGGGCTTTATCATTTAGTTTTTTTGTTTTTGTAATTGGGGTTTCATTCAGTGTTATGCTGTGAGAGTCTTCTATTTTTTGTTTAAAATCTACAGTATCAAAAATTGTCTCTAGTTCTGTCATTGTTGTATTTATTCCGCCAGTAATTGTTCCAGATATAGAAGCCTTATGAAAACCCTGAACTGGTTCATCTACACTAATGGTAAAAGTCATTTTAGATTTACTACTAGGGTCAAGCAAGTCAATCTCATAAACCTCTGTAATAGAATATGTTCCATTAACTCTGTTTATATTTTCTGCTTGACTTATTAACACAAACTCGGAGCTTGAACTTATAGGTGGATCTTCTGACCCTGATGATCCACCACCCTCACTTGATCCTCCACTTTCATCTTGTTCCTGAAAGCATTTTGAAAAATTTGCTGGAATTGCTGCAGTACTTGCTGGATAAACTAAAGCTTGAACAAATTCACGAGCATTATCAAATCCTGTTTCATCTAAACCTGCATCATTTATTCCAGCCGCAGAAACAGTATGTGTGACTGTCAAAACCCTCTCTCTGGTTTCTGAAAAATTCCATGTGTTTATAGGATTAATTATTCCTGCCGATGTAAACTTATCATTGGGATAGCATACTAACACTACAGTATAATCAATATTGGATAAAAAATTTGAAGGAGCAAAATCGACACTTTGTAAAAAAACATTAGTTCGTTCAATCTCTCCTATTATTAAAGCTCCATCTGTTATTCCATAAGTTGACAAAATGGTGTTTTGTGCCTCCAATAACCCTAAGTATCCAGTAGGATCAATAATTTTTCCAGTCAGAGTTATAGTTTCTGAAAATCCCCATTTTTTATTATAAAAAATAGGAGTTTGGGTAATAGAAATGTTTGGTTCTGGAATTTCTGTTGTATCAGATGACATCTATGTCGGCTACCTCCCTTAGCCAATTCCACTCAACACTGAATGTCATTGAGTTTTTTTTAGGGGTAAAAGATATTTTTGGTGAAGAAGAAATGTGAACAAATTCTTCTGTTGGTATAAACTTTGAAATAGTTGTATTAATAAAACCTCTATATTCTGAAAATGTAACTTCTTTTTCGCCTCTTAATTCCATCCTTAATGTGGTTTTACCTATAGTGGCTAAATCTAATTTTTGAGAAATCGACATATCTTTTAATATATTAAAATTATTTTTCAAATCAACTGGATAAGAATGTGTGACGGTATTTTTATTAGTGATTTTGTCGGTGCCCTCTCTAGATTCACTTGAATAAGAAAAATTATAAGTGATGGTTCCGTCTATTTCAGAAAAATTAGTATCTTCATTTATAAGATGTATTTCCCTGAATTCTATTGTATTACTTCTCAATACACTATCTATTCTGCCTTCAATCCCGCCTTTAATTGTATCGTTAAAAGCTGATTTGGCTTTTTCAATAGAACACTCTGAACCAATAGGCAACGGCTTGCCATCTCCAACTATCTGTCCTCTTTCAGATATTACATAAAAGCCTTCTGATTTTTTTATTTCATGATTATACGACCAATTATAAGTGCTTTCAATAGATATGTCGTTAGAATAATTAACCGTATAATTAATGGTTAAATTTCTTTCATCTATTTCTCGAATTACTGATATTTTTTTATCAACAAGACTTGCAGGTGAACTATAAGCGGTAGGCTCCTCATCTGCTATAAAAATATTAAATTCAGTTTGACATCTTGTAAAAGATGAATCAATTAAGGCTTGTGTTTCAGTGTTAAGTGTGCCTAATGAGCTTTCGTCACTCGGAGCAATAAAACGAACGACGCCCTTTTCTGATACAGTTGTTATTCCGTTTTGATTTATAGCAACAGAAATTTCCGATGTTGAATCAGTTGATCCCGAACTTAATGCGTCAACAAAGTTATATTGATGCGATAAAGAATATGACTTGGATATTTCATCGATACTTTCCGAACAATATTTTTTATATGTAGTTGCATCTTCATTGTAACCGTCAATTAATTGATTAGCCAGAGCCTCGTCAATTAAGGCTTGTGCCAAGGTTTTAGACAGGAGCAATGGATCATTGCTTTCGTCATCTTGATAATTAATATTAACTGAATAATTAAAGCTTTTATTAGAAGCCGTTTCATTAAAAGAAAACACTTCATCTAAACTTACTAAAAAATTTGCTTCACTTGCTTCATCTATTAATACAGATTGTAATCCCTCAGATGATCCACCTCCACCTCCTGAATCAGGATCTATTCCACCTTCATAAACTTCTATAGTAGCTGAAACTTGTTTTAAGCCTGGACTAACACCTTCATCAGAAAAAGAAATGTCTACTAACTTACCCGTACCAAAAGCCGTTCCATTAACTGTAAACTCCTGAATCGTTGTCGTGTCTAAAAAACCATCAATAATGTCTTTGTTGTCCTCTGAATCACCCTCTATAACGCCTTCATCAATCAAAAAACCTTCAAGACTTACAGTTTTTATTTTTCTGTAATTATATAAATTTGATCCGAAATACTCATACTGAGTACTAGATCCTAATACTGTTGTTTTATCGAAGTCCATTTATATAAAGCTAACTAATGACATATCTACGGACGCGACATCTCCAGCGCTCAAAGACATATTGGTTGATTGGACTTTTCCAGTAAATCCATAATCTTGTAGTGGTTCTCCATTCAAAGAATTAACAGTAAGAGAAATTTCAACATCTTCGCCCCCGTTAATTTCAACAAAATTGCTAAAACCAGAAGCATTAACGTTACACTCTTTTCTTCGCGATATAATATCAACAAAACCTGGTGCGCCACTGCTTCCTAATAAATATATAGGATTTTGTTGTATAGAACAATTTAAGGTTATAGATGTTCCAGTTGCTCCAACTAATGGACTATTAGCAGAATGACCAATATCGATATCAGCTTCAAAAACCTCACTATTGGGTGATTCGTCCGCTAATAATTGACCAGTTATAATTGAATAAGCAACTAAATTAACACTAGCATTGAAAAATGAATTTTCACTCGCAGAAATAGACAGGCTTTCTGGATATAATCCAGTAAACTCACTAGAACCAATTAATAATGTTTGGCTCTCAAATTCTGAAATATTTGCATTTCCGTTAAAAATTTCTTCAAAATCTTTGTAAAAAGGGTCTCCGCCCGATCCTATTAAATAGTTCAAATTTATTCTGGTAACAGGTCTTTCAGTTCCATAAACTACTCCAGTTTTATTTGCCGCACGAGTTTTACTGTCTTCTAAAGAGTTAGAACAATCCATTGTGAGATCTCTACACAATACTTCATCAGAGCCGTATGTTATCTTAACATCTTTATAATTTATATAGCTCATGATGATATAGGCAATAATTCCTCTAAATTGTTAATAACTGTTTGGAAACGAATGTTTCCTTCTAAAAATCCGTTTACGCTTGAATTTAGTGTTTCCGATTCTATTCTAGCCCTTGGCATTCTATATCCAGTTATTTCACGACAGTCGCCGAATTTAATTTCTAAATCACTTGATCCACTTACAAATGTTTCTTCAAAATCGTTTAAAACACTTTGTTTATTGCCAGTACCCGCTATGATATCTAAATCTAAAGAAACCGTGTATCCTTCTACTCTAGAAACATCAATTGGTAAATGTCTTCCCATAACGTAAGACGGCTTCCAATTTGTCGAGATTGAATAAGTAAAAGACTGAATGAATTGCGATTCTAATGTGTCGAGACCTTCAATAATAATAGATTTATTTTTAATTCCTGACTCTCCTATATTATCTTGTGCATCAATCGGTTGGTTATCACCCGATACTTCTCCATAAACAACAAATTCAATCGAATCAGATGGTGGACTTCCGACACCTCCATTTAAGGTATAGTTACTAATATAACCCGAATTAAAGTTAAAACCAACGGTAAGTCTTTCTGGTGTAGAATTATCAGTAGCCCCCACAAACCCACCAGTTATAATTCCACTCGCAGACATAAATCTGTTATGTAAATAACTTCCATCATCTAATATTAAGGCCGATATAGACCCTCCAGCTTCATTTTTTCCTTGATATTGTCGAGTGCTTCCCCTGCCAATAACTTCTATTTTAGGAGCCGAATAAGCAGAATCGAAAGAAAAAGAGTTCGCCCCTTTAATTGAATCGCCTTCTAATCTTACACAAATATCTTTGTTTCTAAAAAACCTCATACCTGACATTTATTACACTTTTATCGAGCATTATTGAATTGTGCAGACCTGTCAGGTACATTAATGCCAGCTCTTCTTAATTTTTCAGTATCAGCTCCTGTAAAACTTCTATTTTTGCCCTCATTCTTTTGGGCTTCATACCTCATTTGTGCAAACTCAATTATCTCGTCTGGATCTTCAGATTCAATACCTGGATAGTTTTTAAAAATATTTGCAAACATATTCGCACTTGTAGCCAATCTTGTTTGAAAATACGTAATATCACTAATAGGTTTTCCAAAGTAATAATATGGATTTTTTGATAAATTCCAAGAACTTTGAAAAAAGTCTTTGATAGATATTTTTCTAATATTTGAATCGTTTAATTTTTCGGTGCACTTATTATAGCTCTTATTAATTTTAGATAACTCTTCTGGCTCTATTTCATCAAAATCTTTTTCATTAAATTTTTTTTGATTAAGATCTTTATCCAAATACAAAGAATTCACAATATAATATTCATGCATTCTATTATTGGTAATGCTTTCTATTGAGCTTGATGTAATTGCATATTTTTGTGCCATTAAATTATCATGCTCTTTTTGATTATTTTGCAGCTCTTTTTTGGCATGATTCTTCATGTCTTCTGCCAGTGATTTCTGAATAGTTAATGTTAGTTGTTCACATAATTCAGACAAATCTTTAATTTTTTTATCTTTCTCATCTGACCACAAATCCTGAGCAATAGCTCTTTCAATTAAAACTTCAGAAGCTTCTACGCCCCTTTTTTTTAATCGCTCGTAGAAAAAAGAATACACTCTTTCGTAATCCACATGATCATCCAAAGCCATGTGTTTTATGTAAAAATTATTCTCAACACTATAAGAATAACCTTTTAATATTTCCGAAAGCCCGCTTCGAAGAATAGAATCTTCATTCATTACTTCTCGCTATCTTTTTCTTTTTTTTCTGCTTCTGCTTCTTTTTCTATTTCTTTTTCTATTTCTTTTTCTTCGATTTTTTCTTCAATCTTTTTTCCAAAGTTTTCTTTGTAAAATCCTTCAAAATCTTTTTCGGTTTCTGCAATTCCCATAAACCACAAAGTGAATAGAAAAATTAATTTATTATGAATGTCAGACCAGTCAGCTTCATTTTCGCCTTCTTGCTTTTGTTCCATCTGTTCAAACTGTTCTATCATCCTTTTCTGTGGATGTTCATTATCTGAATCAAATAAAAAGTCTTCTCCAATTAAAGAAAAGTTTAGAAAAGCATAATCAATTGCCTTATTACGAGCCTTGGTCTCAACAGTATCATCATAAATAGCCGAATAATATTCATTAAAATTTCTGATCTTGTCAGACAATTTATTGATTTCTTCGTACAGTTTAATCCTAGCCTCTTTATTTTCATCACCAACACTAGTAAGCAATTCTTCTTCTTTCTTCACAAGCTCTTGACGCAACTTAGTAATTTCATATTCGTCACCCTTAGTCATAGCTCCATCACAATTGTCCATATAATACTTATCAACAGCCGCCCTTGTTTGAACCCCCATGTTCATAAGTTTTGACTTAATCGCAGCTTGAAAAATTTCTAAATCTTCCATCTCAACTCGATTTGGTTTTTTAAGACCAAAATCAAAAGTTTCTTCCCCTATCTTTCCTTTAAATGTGTATAATTTTTTCATAAATCCCCTTTACCTGTTAATTTTAAAATAATTACCAGCCTGATCTTCAAAAAATCTGGCTTGATCATTGCCAATATCTAGAATTCTTTGTCTAGCCTCTTCATAATCATCAATAGAAATTGACTTTTTATCAAGTAAATCTTCTAGATGATACAAATATTGTTTAAACATGTATTTAATACACCGTTTACCCAAAAAACTATAATACAAATAATCCTTTTCTTCCATACCCTGCCTACAGGGTAATATTACATCTAAAAAGATAAATTGAGAAATTAATCGGGTGTTATAACGTCACCCCGTAATTCTGATTCTATTTTATCAAGCCTAAAAGAAAGTTCGTCTATCAAGTCTTGAGTATTTGCAAAATTTTGTTCTAATCCCTCAAAATTTATCGTGAAAATATTATTTGTTTCTAATCTAGTCTCAATACCTGCATTAATATTTGTACTAAGCGTGTTCACGGCTTCAGCTAAAGGATCAATCTCGCCGCCAAGTTTTTCTACAAGTATTCCCATATCTAATGGAGTAGATTCTGATCCAAGTGGTAATGGATTCATCTGGTAATTTTCTGGAAAAACATTTTGTTCAAGAGCTGTCCTAGTAGAAGCGCTTGTATTACCATCTCGTGTTATATTTAGATAATCTTGGAGTAAGCTTATTGTTTCTTGTAGTTTTTCTCCAACTAACTGATTTGAGCCTATTCCTTCACTAATTCTCTCTACTATAGCTCTAAGAAAATCATTAGATTCAATTTCAGTTCTAAGACCTGTAAATGCGCTAACCGTATTTACTATTTCGTCTTTAAGAATTTTAAATGATTCAGCTACAGCTGGATCTTGTTCTGATTTAGCTTCTATATTTGGAGTTTCAGGAACAACGAATGGATTTGGGTTTCCATCTCTATCAAAAAATTCTCTTTTAGCAATAAAGTCCTGTGGTAAGGTTCCAGGCAAGGTGGTTCTAATGTCAGCAATATCCCCGCCTCTTGAATCTATTTCTTTTCTTAAAGCAGCGAATGCTGGGTTATCTACCAAAGAACCAAATCTTGTTGCTACACTATCTAAAGCTATATTAGCTCTTCCAGGAACATCAAAAGGAGATACTTGTGAGCTATCTCTGGTGCTTCTAATACTTCTATCAAAGTTATTTAAAATCGCACCTTGTTGAAACTGAGGTATAAGAAATTCTCCATCTCCACCTCTTGCCTGTAAAGCAGCAATAAGACCCTCTCTAATTTGACTAGCTTCGTTTTGTAACACTGTGTTGAACCCTTGTGTACTTGTAAAGCCTGAAGCAGCTCTGACCTTGCCAGCAATGCTTTCATCGTCTGTTCCTAATACGCTTGGAATAGTTTGACCCAACTCTCTTTCGATTTGAGCTATTCTTTCTGATGACTGTTTTAATTCTCTAAGAGCAGTTTCTTGATTTTGATTTATTTTTATATTTTCCTTCCTATCAGCCGCTGCAACATTTTCAAGAGCAATACCTTTGGCGGTATCTAAGAGTATACCATCCAGAATCACTTTTGAATCTTTAGTATTTTTAAAAATTTCTTTTAACTCATTTCTTATGGATTTTAGTTCTGTCAAATCATCAATGCCATCTCTCAATTTAATTAAAGTTAAAGCCAATTTATCATTATCAATTTCAGCACCCTCAGAAAGAGGTTTAGCTATAAATTTTTCAAATTGTTCTCTTGCGTCAGTAAAAATTTCACGTCTATTAACCTTTGTTGTTTCATCTGCTTTGTCTCTAGCCAATTGTTGTGATGCTAAAAAGTTCTTATCTCTTTGTGAGTCTGTTATTCCGAATTTAGAACCAGATATTTCTAGAGCGCTCCGTCTTCTATTAAAACCAGTTGCAGTAGATAATTGACTTTGCAATCCAATTACATCATTAAAACTTCTTCTTGCTTGAAAAGCAGATAATTGTGCTTGTCCAAATCTAGCCTGATTAGTTGTCAAACTTACTCTTGCCGCTTGTAGCGCGTTCTGTTGAATAAGGTTGCTAAATATTTGCCCTTCTCCAAGACTTGCCGCTAAAGCTTTACCTAATCCGCTTACAGCACCAATTGTTGATCTAAATTCTTCATCCAGATCGTTTATGTTAAATCCCAATTTTTCAAAAGTTTCACTTATTCTATCAACATTTCCAGACCCCAAGTCATCTTGTAAAGTTTTTACAAAATTAGACAAAGGAACTTCCGCTGCTTTTGCAGACTTCGCAAATTCTCCAAGATCAACACGACCCAAAATATTAGATATCAATGCTTGGAATTGTTTTCCGCCCTGTTCTAACGTCTTACCATCTACAACGCTGCCTGGTCGGTTTAATTCGCTGAAAGGAGTGGCAGTTCTTACTGTCCTTGCACTTCCAGCTACAAAAGCTCCTCCAAAAGAAGTTACTCCCGACTGCGATTGAGCGAGTCTCGAAACAGCAGAATCATCGAAATCTAGTCTCGATCCTGTTGTCTGTTGTAAAATTTTTGCTAACTCAGCATTCGCTCCAGCTATATTTGTTCTTGCAGTTAGTTCTCTCTGCAATTCGCCAGCTATTTCATTTCTATCCTCTGGTCTTGCAGAAGTTATTCTTGAAACCTGTGCATCAGTTAATAGTCTTTCTCCCTCTTTGTTGGTTTGCCTTAAATTTTTAAGTGCATCAGTTCTTAATCTTGATATTTTTCTTGTATCAAAATCTCCAGAAGATAATAAATCTCCAATTAAAGACTCGGATTGCAAAAAGCTATTAATAGCATTTGCACTATTTACATTTTCTTCTCTAACATTTTCAAATATTTCTTTTAACTCTTCTGCTCTTGTAGGACCTTTGTCAAGTAAAGCTGAACCAGCTCCAAATGCAAGACCTCCTAAACCTCCAACTAGAGCCCCTTTTGGTCCGAACATTGCTCCAAGAGCAAGTCCCGTTGCAGCTCCTTGAAGTCCGCCCTCTACAGCAGATCCAGCTCTTTCGCTACCTGTTACACCTTTAGCTACACGTCCTGCCAATGGAGAAGCCATACTCAAAGCAAAACTGCCTATAAACCCCTTTTGGGATAGAGATTCATTTCTTTGTAATCTCCTGTTCTGAATATCCGATTGCAATCTTTGTTTCGCCAGAGGAGTCAGCGTTTTGTCTTGCGCAAACTGTTTCTCTAGGCCTCTAAAACTTGGTATACCTAATTTTCCTAATTTTCCACTACGTGCCTGCTTATCTATTGCTAATTGAGCTCCTTTAACTTGCTGATCAGCTACCTGTGAGTCTATTTCGAAAAATCTATTAGAGACAGTAGTCCGAACTCGTTCTTTAACATTTTGTGACAGTTTTTTGCCTTCTGGAGTGTTTGCAAATTTTTTAGCATTCTCACTTCCTGCTTTGATGCCTCTTCTATTTAGCTCTCGATCCATTTCTGTGTCAAAAGCTTGATCTTGGAATATCGCTTTTTCTCTTTTTGAGAACCTAGTGTTCTGGTCTATATCTAAATCACCTCTAAACCTTGCTCTTTGGTCTGAATCGAAGATTTCTTGTTCTTGGAATGCTGTTTGTTGTCGTGCTCTTCTTTCCGCTCGTATTTGTTGTGCTTTTTGATCTCTAGCTTGTTGCACCCTCATATCTCTAGCTTGTTGGTTTAAAGCATCGGCTCTATCAAGACTATCTTGTCTCCTTGCAAATCCTGCGAATCCTCCAACCCGCATACCTTCAAATCTTGTCTCTGGGTTACTTGAACTTCTAAGGGCTTCAAACTGTCCTGAAGCTCCTCTACTTATTAGTCTTCTTCTGATAGATTCCCTGTTAGTTGGTCTGCCTACGGGATTTCTAGCTTGATTCCTTTCTTGAAATCTAGCCGTTCTAACAGCTCCAATAGTATTATCAGCATAAATATTTGAGCCTCCACCTCTGATAATAGCACTAGCAGTAGCAGGTAAAATTTTATTTTGAAATCTATTAGATGCTCCTGCTGGATTGTTACCAGCATTTGCTCTAAGCCATTCTTTATCTTTGTTGCTTAATGCTTGTCCAGCTTCTAGTTTACCTTTTATTCTTATTTCCCTCGCACTTCCTGCAGCGAAATTAGATCCTTTTTTATTCATCATGTCCTTATTTAGGACAATGTCTCCAGATTTGGTAGGTATAATAAGCTCATCACTATTAACAACTGCTGGACCCCTTTTACCTCCTCCATAATTAAATTTGTCAATAACTTGGACTCTTGCTTTAGATGTTGCTCCTCCTACATTTCTATCAATAGCATTTTGTTCTCTAATAATTGCATCTGGTATTGATCCCTCTGCTCTAGCAGCTACTCCACGTCCTTTAAGTACAGCACCCATTGAACGCCTTGTACTAATAACTCCAGCATCAGTAGATGATATAACCAATCCCTTTCTTCTTATGGCATCTGCTGTTCTAATTTCTTGTAACTCTTGAGCTTGTTGAACAGCAAGCTGTCTTTGCAAAATTGTAAGAATAATTTTTTCTTTTGCTTCTTGCGCAGTAGCCAAAGCAAACTGCTTCTGTTCTTCAGCAGTACCTTGTCTTAAAAGACTTAAAACAGCAGTCTGATT
>TARA_B100001093_G_scaffold201516_1_pt1 | contig 30483 bp, 33 predicted proteins | sample TARA_B100001093 | Tara Oceans TARA_B100001093 (sample SAMEA2623116) | marine metagenome | biome: marine biome (ENVO:00000447); feature: surface water layer (ENVO:00002042); material: "saline water (ENVO:00002010), including plankton (ENVO:xxxxxxxx)" | depth 5 m | reverse complement strand
TTCGGGTTATGAGCCCGACGAGCTACCAGACTGCTCTACCCCGCGTTGACTCCAAAACTATACAACTTGGTGTTCGCGACCACAACGGTTGTGTGCATTCACGTGCGTAGTTCTCCATTCACTTCAAGACGCACTCCTGGACCAATGATCAACATCTTGTCTTCCAGTTCGTCCAGGCTCCCCTGAGTCATCCAGTCAAGTTGACGCAAGAGATGAAGTGCTACCGCCTGTTTTGCACGACGTGAGCCGTCCTCCGCCTTAATAGCAACACCAAGACCATCTCCTGTTCTACTAAGACACTGAATCCCTTCGGCCCCTCCTTTACTGATCACCTGCTTATGGGAGCGGGACATTAGCTCGGTGTCAAAGCGACCTTCGCCAGCAACGAGTTTGGGGTGAGCAAGCATTGCCCTGCTGATTTGTTCCAATTCAGCATGCGCCGATGCTCCCAGATGGGCATAGAGCAGAGCCATCTGAGAAAGCTGTAATAACAGCGTCGGTGCACCGCAGTCATCACGTTCGGCAACAAGCTCCTCTGCAGGTAGTCCCAGAAATTCTGCGACGCGACGATTCACCTCCTGTTGAAGTGGATGATCTCCCTTTAGGTAACTGTCTAAAGGCCATGCCATTTTGCGAGATGTTGCAAGGAATGCAGCATGTTTTCCTGAGCAATTGTGCTCAAGAGGACTCCGTCCCCACGATGGAATCGGACATTGAAGGGATTCCGTTTCAAGTTGTGCGTTCCAAAGCAATCGAAAAGCTTCTCTGGCGTGCTCAGGTGTACCTGCATGGGACGCACAACTAATGGCTAGACCTCGATCGCCAAACTCGAAGGTTCCAGAAGCACCGCTGCTTAAAGCAGGCAAAGCTTGAAAGGGTTTCAGTGCTGATCTCACAAAAGTCTCGTAGTCAGGCCGTCCAGCTTTCATCAGAATTCTCCCTTTCGTATCGCAGATCACGGCATGAACTCGATGGGTCGATTCGACCGATGAACCTCTTTTCAGCACCACCTCAAAAGCCGGACAGCCGGAATTTCTGGACGAACTGCCATAGCCAGGAGGGAGCGTCATAAAGGAAAGGAACTTCCAGGGGATTCAGAGAGCCTGACAGAGACTGGCTCCCGCGAGAATTAAAGCTGTTGTTGTTGCCATCGCTCGTCCTAGCCGTCCAAGGATCGGACGCACTTCATGTTGTGCAAGGAGAAGATCTCGCTCGCGCCAAGGCAATGGCTTTTCCCAAACCTGGCCGTCATACCAGCCGGATTCTTCATATTCCACTTGTTCAGAAAGGAGACGCTTATGGACATAACACCAACCAAGCCACTGACGAACCAACAACAACATCGGTAAGGCAAGGCCAGATACAGCTCCCGCCAAGACCAAACGAACGGGATCATTTCTCAAACTCCAACTGCCACTAGCGATGACCACAGTGAGAGGAACAAATAAAAGCCAACTCAACAACAAAGCTTTGTCTAAGTCGATCTGGCGATGACGGGGCCACGCAAAAAACCACGATTGGCTTAATTGAATGAATTCTTCCTGAGGTCGTTGATCAACTGGGACAGGACAAGAGATTGAGACTGCCATATGCGCAAATATCAGCTGCTTATGGATTGTTTGGAGACTAGGTGTGAACGTCGTTCACCATGACTCCAAAAGGCCTCCAAGTCGTAATAACGACGTTCATGAGACTGAAGAATATGGACAATCAATTCCCCGTAATCAAGCAAGGCCCAGCGACCCTCATTGACTCCCTCTTTGCGAAGGGGATAGCGACTCGCCTCAGCCTCTAAGCGGTCTTGAACTGATCGGGCAATGGCCTTGACCTGAACGTCACTTTGGCCTCCCGCAATCACAAGCCAATCGGCCAAACTTGAAACTTCATCGACACGAATGAGCTGAATATCAACACCTTTACGGTCATCGCAAGCATCAGCAGCCAATTCTGCCAGTTTTTCACTATCCATAAACGTTTTCACTCGTAACGGATTGACGGGATCCCTGTTGCTGGGCCATTTCAGCCCTAGCTTTGCCAGCACTTTTACGTAGTGCCTCTAGACGATCTTCGTAAAAGCTCCTCTTTTTCTTCTTGCGGGTCTGTTCAACCAACTCTTTCAAGGCGCCACCCAAGCTCTTGTAAGCATTCGGAACGCTGTAACCAAAGCGGCAAGCGAGGTCAATGGCTCGCTCATCCGCTGAAATTGCATCCCTGAGTCGCTTTTCGGCATTGTTTTTGAGATAGAGGCGATAGCCAGCAAATCCCGATAATCCAAGGGCCATGAACAGAAGCAACCCATCTTGAACCCAAAGCTCGCCGATAGCACCACCGAGACCAATGGCTAGAGCAGCCATCTCCCATCCATCCCGAGGAATGGTGTCGTTCTGGATGCGACCAACCTCATGCCAAAACATCAAATTTCGATGATCGATAGCAAGGCTGTCCCATAAATCAAGATCCACTTGAATCTCAACTTCATCTCTGCCGATCTCTTCAAGGGTGATCAAAGCAGGTTCCACCGCTGCAGCAGCTTCGACGAACACCCAGCTCTGCATCTCCGGTGGCAGCAACCCTTTAAGCCGCTGGAGCTCGCTCATAGTGGATCAAGGAGTCCAATACCCCAACGCTAGCGACTGACCGACCAGAAAGGTTGCTTACGGAATCTTTCAAGGGCTCCACATGGGAGTATTGGCAGGTTTGGCTGTGTAGATAGGCCCATGCCACGGCGGAACGATCTTCGTCGCATCCTTCTGTTGGGTTCCGGACCGATCGTGATCGGACAGGCCTGCGAGTTTGATTATTCAGGAACCCAGGCCTGCAAAGCCCTGAGAGCAGAGGGTTTTGAGGTGATTTTGATCAACTCAAATCCAGCATCGATCATGACCGATCCGGACATGGCTGATCGCACGTACGTAGAGCCACTCACTCCTGACGTTGTCACCAGGGTGATTGAGAAGGAGAGGCCCGATGCTTTGCTTCCAACCATGGGGGGACAAACCGCTCTCAACTTGGCAGTAGCACTTGCTGAAGACGGAACGCTTGAGAGATTTAACGTTGAATTAATCGGAGCTGATCTGAAGGCGATTCAGAAAGCTGAAAATCGACAACTTTTTAAGGAAGCGATGGAGCGCATTGGCGTTCACGTCTGTCCTTCGGGAATAGCTTCCAATTTGGAAGAAGCCGAAGCAGTTGGCGCCTCAATCAGCAGTTATCCAAGAATCATTCGACCTGCTTTCACCTTGGGTGGCATCGGTGGTGGCATCGCGTACAACCCTGAAGAATTCAGAGCCATTTGCAAGACGGGACTCGATGCCAGCCCTGTGTCTCAGATCCTGATTGAAAAATCACTTCTCGGCTGGAAAGAGTTTGAACTGGAGGTGATGCGAGACCTCGGAGACAACGTTGTCATTGTCTGCAGCATTGAGAATTTAGATCCGATGGGGGTGCACACCGGCGATTCAATCACCGTGGCGCCAGCACAAACGCTCACAGATCGGGAATACCAAAGGTTGCGTGACCAATCGATTGCAATCATTCGTGAAATCGGAGTAGCCACCGGAGGAAGCAACATTCAGTTCGCTATTAATCCGGCCGACGGCGAAGTCGTGGTAATTGAAATGAATCCCAGGGTGAGTCGCTCTTCAGCACTGGCGAGCAAGGCCACAGGATTCCCGATTGCCAAGATCGCTGCGAGGTTGGCAATCGGGTACACACTCGACGAAATCCTCAATGACATCACTGGCAAAACACCAGCTTGTTTTGAGCCGACGATCGATTATGTGGTCACAAAAGTGCCCCGCTTTGCTTTTGAAAAGTTCCGTGGATCTCCGGCTGTACTCACAACGGCGATGAAGTCTGTTGGTGAGGCCATGGCAATTGGACGATGTTTTGAAGAGTCGTTTCAGAAAGCATTGCGATCGCTCGAAACTGGTCTCTCCGGCTGGGGTGGCGACCGTCCAGAGCCCTCATACTCCAAGGCTGATCTGGAATACTCGCTGCGGACTCCCTCCCCTGATCGCATCCTGGCTGTCCGCACCGCAATGCTTTCGGGCATGAGCGATGCTCATATTCATGAACTCAGCAACATCGATGCATGGTTTCTTGCGAAACTAAGAGGCCTAATCAACATCGAATCCAAATATTTAAAAAACCGAAAACTTGAAGAGCTTCAGGCTTCAGACTTATTTAAACTGAAGCAATTAGGCTACTCTGATCGTCAGATTGCTTGGTTTATCAATAGCAATGAATTAAGCGTTCGTGAGTTTAGGGATCAGCTCGGAGTTACTCCGGTTTTCAAGACAGTTGATACATGTGCCGCAGAATTTTCATCTTCCACTCCCTATCATTACTCAACTTATGAACGACCACTCTTTCGACTAAAGACGAATGGCATGCTTGATCAATTGCCTTCATCCTCTGAGGTAGCAAGTGAATCAAAGCCAAAGTTAATGATTTTAGGAGGCGGTCCGAATCGAATCGGTCAAGGCATTGAATTTGATTATTGCTGTTGTCACGCCTCTTTTTCAGCTCAGGATCAAGGATATGCCACGGTCATGCTTAATAGCAATCCAGAAACGGTCTCAACGGATTACGACAGTAGTGATCGTCTTTATTTCGAGCCATTGACACTTGAAGACGTTCTCAATGTGATCGAGGCAGAACGCCCGAACGGAGTAATTGTTCAGTTTGGGGGACAGACTCCTCTCAAGCTTGCGCTTCCTCTTCTTGATTGGCTTTCCAGTCCAAAGGGGCTGGCTACAGGTTCTCAGATATGGGGAACATCGCCAGAATCAATCGATCTTGCAGAGGATCGAGAACAATTTGAGGCAATTCTTCGGAAACTAAAGATTCGTCAGCCACGAAATGGTATCGCCCGAAGTGAAGCGGAAGCACGAAATGTTGCTGACAAAGTTGGTTATCCGGTTGTCGTTCGTCCCTCTTACGTGTTAGGCGGAAGAGCAATGGAAGTGGTGTACGACGAGTCGGAATTAAATCGTTATATGAGAGAAGCCGTTCAAGTTGAGCCAGATCATCCTGTGCTAATTGATCAATATTTAGAAGATGCCGTTGAGGTGGATGTTGATGCCCTTTGTGACCGTGAGGGCACGGTAGTAATTGGTGGACTGATGGAACACATTGAACCAGCAGGAATTCACTCCGGAGATTCAGCATGTTGTCTTCCTTCGATCTCTCTCGGTAAAGATGCACTTTCTTTGATTAGGCATTGGAGCGAGGCTCTTGCCACCACTCTTAAAGTTCAAGGCTTGATCAATCTGCAATTCGCCGTCCAAAAAGCTGTTGACGGGAAAGAGAAAGTGTTCATCATTGAAGCCAATCCTCGCGCTTCTCGTACTGTTCCGTTTGTTGCTAAAGCAACTGGAGTGCCTCTAGCGCGACTGGCAACGCGTTTGATGGCTGGTGAAACTCTGAATCAGATTGGTCTCCTAGCGGAGCCAATCCCTCCATTGCAGTCAGTGAAAGAAGCCGTTCTTCCCTTCCGTCGTTTTCCTGGAGCCGACTCTCTTCTCGGCCCTGAAATGCGATCAACTGGAGAAGTGATGGGCTCTGCATCCGATTTCGGCATGGCTTTTGCTAAGGCGGAGCTGGCAGCGGGTGAAGCGCTACCAACTGCTGGAAACGTTTTTCTCTCGACGCACGATCGTGACAAGGCGGCCTTAGTACCGGTGGCGAGTCAATTGATCGCACTTGGCTTCACACTGATTGCAACCACAGGTACAGCCGATGCCTTGCAAAAGGAAGGATTAGCCGTTGAAACTGTTCTTAAAGTGCATGAGGGGCGTCCAAATATCGAAGATTTGATCCGCTCTGGCGATGTGCAATTGGTCATCAACACTCCGATTGGTCGCCAAGCTGCTTACGACGACCGATACCTCCGCAGAGCAGCTCTCGATTATTCCGTTCCAACCCTCACTACTTTGGCCGGGGCTCGTGCCGCTGTTGAAGCGATTGAAGCTCTACAAAGCAGGAAAATCGTGATTCATGCACTACAAGACGTCCATGCTCCACTTCTTGGGAAGTAGGGTTTCATAAGAATGCCATTAATGTTTTGACGACAACCTCAATAACAGCCATCTCTCAAGGAAGCGATTGTCGAGATGCTTTTCGTGCTGCTTATCAAAATCGCTACACCTGGGATCCTGGATTCTCTGGATATTCAGGCCGGTGCATTTGGCTGCATGCTGATCGATCTGTAGAAGGCACTTTCCGTATTGGTGCTGATTTAAAAGCCAAGGTAGAGGGCGTCACCGATTCAGAAGTTCAAAAAGCATTTAATTCACAACTTTGGGAAGTTTGTATCCACAGAGTGCGTCGTACATTCGAACAAACCCATTCTGAAAATACATTTACCGCTGGTGATTCCACCGATGAAGGACTTGAAGTGATTATTGGTGGCAAAGGGAAAGGTGATAAATACAGGATTAAAAACGATATTGTCACGATGGTTCATCGTCACATTCATGGAACGGTGGTGACGATTCATACCGAAAGCACAACCGATACCGGACGTGGCTATCTCAGCCGTTCATACACCAGTCAATATGCCGATCCAATTAGCGGAGAGTTGCGTGGAGGAATGAGTCACTTTCTTGACACTTTTGTTCCCGTCACGGCTGGAGGATGCTGGGTGCTGAGTGAGCGAACGATTCGCACCGATGCCTTCTCCGATACTCCTGAAAACGAACAGACCTTTCGTTTTACTGACCTGACAGCCGCCTGAATTGTGGCACCATCAGCCTAGTTTCAACGGATTGATGGAAACACTGATCTCAGCAATCAACGATCCCATTAATGGGATCGTCTGGGGTTGGCCGATGGTCATCTTGATTGCAGCGACAGGCATCCTTTTGATGCTGGGCTTACGGCTAATGCCTTTGCAAAGGCTCATTTTTGGTGTGCGCGCTTTAGCCACGAGGCCCGTAGGGGGAGATGAAGGAGATATCTCTCCTTTCGCAGCCTTGATGACATCCCTGTCTGCCACTATCGGCACAGGCAATATCGCTGGAGTAGCTGGTGCAATTGCAGTAGGTGGTCCTGGCGCAGTGTTTTGGATGTGGTTTATTGCCGTGTTTGGCATCGCCACCAAATATGGCGAAGCCGTGTTGGCCGTCAAATATCGCGAAATTGATGGTCTTGGTAACCACGTCGGTGGTCCTATGTATTACATACGCAATGGTCTCGGTCAAAAGTGGCAGTGGCTCGCGGGATTATTTGCCCTATTCGGCATGCTTGCTGGCTTTGGTATTGGCAACGGAGTTCAGTGTTTTGAGGTTTCAAGTGCTCTTGAAGCCTTAGGTATTCCTCGCTTGATGACCGGACTGGTTCTCGGAGTTCTTGTCTTTGCAGTAATTATTGGTGGTATCGACCGAATTTCTCAAGCAGCCTCTGCCTTAGTGCCAACGATGTCGATCCTGTACATAGCGGCCTGCATTGTTGTATTAGGGGTCAATATTGTTGACGTTCCAGCTGCCTTTGGGACGATCTTCTCAAATGCTTTCAGCGGACAAGCCGCGATTGGAGGAGCATTCGGACAAGTGGTTCTCATGGGATTTAAGCGGGGCATTTTTTCTAATGAAGCAGGTTTGGGTAGCGCACCAATTGCCCATGCAGCTGCCAAAACAAATGATCCCGTTCGTCAAGGCACCGTAGCGATGTTGGGCACTGTGATCGACACCTTGATCCTTTGCACACTCACCGCTTTGGTCATCATCACAAGTGGGGTTTATACCAGCGGTGAATCAGGTGCCAATCTTTCAATTTTGGCATTCAACACTGGAATGAACGGTGCAGGCTGGGTAGTAACTGCAGGTCTTGTGGTGTTTGCCTTCACCACCGTTCTTGGGTGGAGTTTCTATGGAGAGCGCTGCACCGAATTTTTATTTGGAGAAAGAGCAATCAAGCCCTTTCGATTTGTTTGGGTTGCGGTTGTAGTGTTCGGATCAGTAGCAGAAGACAGTGGAGTTGTCTGGGGAGTAGCAGACACTTTGAACGGATTAATGGCGCTTCCAAATCTTGTGGCGTTGATCTTGTTATCGCCAGTGATATTCAAACTCACCGGCGAATATAACTTCAACCGTTCTCAGGAAGAGGGCTAACTTCTTTTAATCTCTCATTGAGTTGCATAGCCATCGACTGACGACCAACCGCGAGCACTTTCAAAGTGTCTTCATGCATCCGTAATTGGGCGTCAGCGACTTGCATTCCTCGTACAAGCTCCTTGAGTTCATCCGGGAGTGTATTGAGGTCGTAGCGCTTCCCTTCGAAGGTCAAAATTGGATTCTGGTCTTGAGAAACTGAAGAACTGGTCATCAACATGAGTGGTGCATGCTCATCACCTTATTGGCTCTTCGGTTCTTTGAAGCCATTCATTCGTTGATGCGGATGAATTGGCGTTCACAAAGTTCTCGATACCTACCTCCCTGGATCATCAGCTCGTCATGACTGCCCTGTTGACTGATCTGCCCATGTTCCAAAACAACAATCAAATTGGCTTCTTGGACTGTCGCAAGACGATGGGCAATCACGATCACAGTGCGACCGAGCATGGCTTGCTTGAGGCCAAGTTGAACTGCTGCTTCCGCTTCTGCATCCAATGCACTGGTGGCTTCGTCAAGCAACATCACAGCAGGATTTCCAAGAACAGCTCTCGCAATAGCAATGCGCTGAAGCTGTCCTCCTGAAACATTGGTTCCGCGCTCCTCTAGACGCGTGTCGTAGCCGTCTGCAAGACGGACAATGAAGTCATGCGCATTTGCCAACTTTGCGGCTTGTTGGAGCTGCTCCTGAGTGGAGTCTCGACCGAATCGAATGGCCTCGGCAATCGTTCCGGAAAACACACTGCTGCGTTGAGGAACGAGAGCGACTTGTTGGCGCAAATCGCGAGCTCTCATTTGGCTCAGATCTTTTCCATCAAAAAGAACCTGACCCTTATCCACACAATTGAAACGGAGAAGCAGCGAAAAAAGGGTTGTCTTTCCGGCACCTGAAGGACCCACCAGAGCCACCACTTGCCCAGCCTTAATCGAGAGATTGAAATCTCGAAGCACCGGTTGCCCGGGAGTGTATGCAAACTCCACGTGATTGAAGTTCAGATCTCCGTGGAGGCGACCAAGAGGCAGAGATGGGATTGGATCTGCCGGTTCGGATGGCTCCTTTTCAATTTCACGGAGGCGACGAAGAGAAGACTGTCCCTGCTGAAATTCGTTGTAATTCGAAGTGACATGGGCGATTGGATCGATCAAAAGGACCAAGCCAGTCAGATAGGTAATCAGCTGTGGAACTGCAAGATCGCTAGTACTGATCCTGATCGCAGCTAAGACCAAAACGGTTGCAAAACCAAGCACTTCAATGATCCCAACCACAGGGTGTTGAAGCGCAACGAGGCGATAGGTGTTGTACCTGGCTTGCCGGTGCTGATCGATTTCATTCTCAAAGCGGCGTTCAAGCCAAGGTTCTGCAGCGAAAGCGCGAACGAGAGGTAATCCTTCAATGGCTTCTCCAAGCAAACCTGCCAACTCGCTGACTTTCTTTTGGCTCCGTTCCGTAGCAATCATCACCCTCGCTCCGAAGAGGCTGATCAGCCATGCAACAAAGGGTGCGAGTAACAAGATCGCAACCGTTAATTTCCAGTCAAGCCACAGCATGTAACCGAGAACTGCTACCAACTGCAAAGCACTTGGGATGCTGTCGTGAAGGGTTTTATAAATCACCTCGCTCACTCGATCGGCATCTTCCGTAAGCCGATAGGTGAGATCTCCGGACGACATCTTTTCGAGAGCTCCAAGCTGTACTTTCTGAAGCCGTTGGAACAGATCTCGCCTCAGCGACTGGCTAACCTGCAATGCCGGACCAGCAAGTAAAGAGTCTTGGCCAAATTGAGCGAGTTTTTGAATCGCGAAGACCAAAAGGACAAGTCCGATCACCGGCAAGATTCTTGTCAAGTCGCCTGAGCCCACGTCAGGGAGGAGTCGGCCCATCAATCTCATCAGCACCAGTTGGCTGCTGACAAAAACAAGCATGCAGAGAGTACCGATCATCAGCACCCGCCGATGAGGACTCAGCAGTGGGATCAACCTGCGGAATCCCGCTTCTGATGGCTTCATCATCAAGTCAGACTATCAATGGCAATTGAAAGGATTGGTGTGGGAATGAGGCTTGATCAATTCCTCAAATGGATGGGCTGGGTGGGGACGGGTGGAGAGGCAAAACTAAGGATTCAGGGCGGAGAAGTCCGCGTCAACGGTGAACTTGAGCAACGGCGTGGACGTCAACTCATCTCTGGAGACCAAGTCCAGATGGGTGTCGACTCTTGCGAAGTTTCGGATTCTTCTCAGGCAGGGCCGTAAGTTGTCATTTGCTGAGCTGCAGAGGACTGAAGCGTGCGCAAACCCGTGATTGCTGGCAATTGGAAAATGCACATGACCTGTGCGCAATCCAGGGCCTGGATGGGCACGTTTCTACCTCTCATCACTGAACTACCTGATGATCGACATCTCGTGGTTGCTCCTCCGTTTACGGCCATCAGCACTCTCGCTGAATTGAGCCAAGGAACTCGCCTGGAATTATCCAGCCAAAACGTTCACTGGGAGGGAGAAGGGGCCTATACGGCGGAAATCTCACCCAGCATGCTCAAGGAACATAACGTTCAGTACGCAATCGTTGGCCATAGCGAGCCTCGTAAGTACTTCAGCGAAAGCGACGAACAAATCAATCACCGTGCTCGATCAGCTCAAAACAATGGATTAATTCCCATTGTTTGCGTTGGCGAAAGCGACGAGCAACGCAGCCGAGGAGAAGCTGAACGGGTCATTCGTCGCCAAGTTGAACAGGGATTGGAAGGGCTTGATCCCAGCCAATTGGTAGTGGCCTATGAGCCAATCTGGGCCATTGGAACAGGCAAAACCTGTGAAGCAACGGAGGCCAATCGAATCTGTGGTTTGATCCGTAGCTGGGTTGGATCCCCAGACTTAATTATTCAATATGGGGGCTCAGTTAAGCCAGCCAATATTGATCAGCTCATGGGAATGAGCGATATTGATGGAGTATTAGTAGGTGGTGCCTCCCTTGATCCTGAAGGTTTCGGGCGGATTGCGAACTACATCAAGAGCTGAGATTCAATGCGCTGGCCGGAAGATTGGGGCACGCGCACAGCAATCATGGGTGTGATCAACCTCACCCCCGATTCGTTTAGCGATGGGGGGCGGTTCAATCATCTCTCTCTTGCCATGGCTGAGGCTTCGCGTCAGATTTCATGTGGGATTGATTGTCTTGATCTTGGTGCACAAAGCACCAGACCAAACGCCAAGGAGATTGGAACGGAGGAAGAGCTGAAAAGACTCCTGCCGACACTCAGAGCCATTCGCACCGCCCATCCGAATATTCTAATTTCGGTTGATACATTTATTGCTGCTGTTGCAGCGGAAGCACTAGAAGCAGGAGCCAACTGGATTAACGATGTGAGTGGTGGCAGAAGGGATCCAGCCATGCTTCCGCTCATCGCACAGGCTCAATGCCCCTTTGTGCTCATGCACAGTCGCGGAGACAGCAGAACAATGGATCACTGCACTGATTACGGAGAAAAAGGAGTGATCCAAGCTGTTATGGATGAATTACAGGATGCCACAGATCTCGCTGTGAAAGCAGGGGTGAATGACGAGCAGTTGATTTGGGACCCGGGTCTTGGATTTGCCAAAACAACCGAACAAAATCTGGCCTTATTGCAAAAACTCGAGACACTTGTGGCCCACGGAATACCAATTTTGCTTGGACCCTCGCGAAAACGATTTATCGGTGATGTCTTGAATGAATCCAGGCCTGAAAGACGTCTTTGGGGAACAGCAGCGGTGTGTTGTCGGGCTGTTGATGCAGGTGTAGCCGTATTACGCGTTCATGATGTGGAGCCCATTCATCAGCTCGTGACTATGGCCTCAGCGATTGGTGCGAATCGCTAGAACAACATTCGATTTGATTATGCCCATGACCAGTGAACCCAGACTGACGCTTTTGTATGACGGTGCTTGCCCACTTTGCTTGCGTGAAGTCAAATTCCTAAAAAGGCGAGACCTTCAAGGGCGGCTTGCTTTTGTGGATATCGATCAAGACACATACGATCCAGCGCAATGGAAAGGGATTAGCTACAAACAAGCGATGGCACGAATCCATGCCATCCGTGCAAATGGTGAGGTTCTTCGGGATGTGGCTGTATTCCGAGAGGCCTATCGCAATATTGACTTGGGTTGGATTTATGCGCCTACCACGTGGCCACTCATAGGGGGCTTGATTGATCAGATCTACGCCTTATGGGCATCACAACGTCTACGTATAACTGGCCGAGAAAATCTCGATCAACTCTGTAATTGCAAAAAATTACCAACGTAACTTAAGCAATATCAATCAAGCCCCGAAGCCATATGACCCAACAAACTCTAAAAAGATTTTACGAATAATGACTAAAATAGCTTTACATGCCCTTCCCAAAGCTGGAAAGTACTACTTAATACAGTAAACCCATTACAAAATAAAAGGCACCACTATTTATAAGACCTCTAGACAGAGAAAGAGGATTGAGTGCATGCTCGATTGCTGCAATTTATAAACAAAGGCAGGCAATCAATTCGAATTATATTTTAAATTGTAGGTTAAGGAATTCACGAGCCTGCTGAAACTCCTTCTATTCGATCTTCAACTTCTTGATAAAGTTCTTGAAGCTGCTGAATATTCTCATCAGATGTATCCCAGTACCCACGTCCATTCACTTCAAGCAAGGTTCCAACAATACGACGAAAACTATGAGGATTTAATTCCAACAAACGTTTACGCATTTCTGGATCATTGATGAATGTTTCATTCGCTTCTTCATAAACAAAATTATCAACAGAACCACTGGTAGCACTCCAGCCAAGAGTAAAATTAAGGCGTTTTGCCACTTCACGTACACCCTCATAACCAGAATCGAGCATGCCTTCATACCACTTTGGGTTTAGCAATTTGGTACGCGAATCAAGGCGGATCGTCTCACTTAAAGATCGAACCTGAGCATTTGCCGTTGTGGTATCGGCGATATAGCTTGTTGGTGCTTTCCCATCTTCGCGGAGACCCTTAATCAACTTAGTGGGATCGCTATCGAAGTAATGACTAACATCAGTCAAAGAAATTTCAGCGGAGTCAAGATTTTGAAACGTGACATCTGCCGTCTTCATGACAGACTCAAAGACATCACGCTTCTGATCCATTTCGCCAGGATTGTCAGCATTAAAGGCAAATGTTTTGCGGGACAGATACATCTCCTGTAATTCATCTTCTTCTTCCCAACTACTATTTTCTACAGCAAGATTCACATTCGAACTGTAACTTCCGCTCGCATTAGAAAACACACGGCAGGCCGCATCACGGAGACTTGTTCCTTCCTTTTCTGCTTGCTCAAGAGCATGTTTGCGAACAAAATTTTGTTCAATAGATTCATCCGATTCAGCGGCCATCTTTACGCCTTGATCAATCAAAGCCATCTGATTAATGAATAAATCTCGAAACACTCCAGAGCAATTCACAACAACATCAATCCTTGGCCTACCAAGTTCCTCAAGAGGTATCAGCTCGAGTTTATTAACTCTTCCCAGGGAGTCAGGAACAGGTCGAACACCGATAAACCAGAGGATCTGGGCCAGAGACTCTCCATAAGTCTTGATGTTGTCAGTGCCCCACAGCACGCAGGCGATGGTTTCCGGCCAGTCACCCTGTTCTTCTTTCTGGCGTTCAATTAATTTATCAACAACTATTTTGGCTGCCGCAACTGCTGCACGGGTTGGAATCGCTTGAGGATCAAGAGCGTGAATATTTTTGCCACTCGGAAGCACACCTGGATTCCTGATTGGGTCTCCACCAGGCCCTGGAAGAATGTATTCCCCATCTAGAGCCCTCAATAGACTCTCCATCTCCATATCTGCACAAATCTGCTGCAAACAAAAACGCAGGTAAGCAAAAAGTGTGTCAAGCGCTTTGCTGTCGATAGCTTTAAATCCCCCAGCACAGCAGGCCCGATACCAGGGTGTTGGTAGTTTGAATCCGAGACGAGTGAACAGATCCAAGAACCATCTGAAATTTTCACGCATACTCACGCGCCCATCGAGACCTGTCAGTGAACGCACCATGGCTCCAACAGCTGAACGCGATGCCTCTGTAATCGTGCGATTAAGCTCTACATCTTCGAGAACTCCATCGTCGTTTCCGCGATAAATATCCTCAATCTTGCGCCCCAATGATTCAGCAAGTAAGCCCGGTAAGGAGCGAAGGCCTTCTTCTTCGCGCTCAAGAGCAGCAATGCTGACTAAGGTTGCAATCGCTTCTTCTGCGGTAGGGGGTTTGCCAACGGTATGAAGTCCGCAAGGAAGAAGACGACTTTCAATTTCCATCAATTGTCTATAAATGGCACCGACTATTGCGTCACGATCTCCGATATTTAAAGTTGAAGAATCATCCTCAGGAAGAGTGACATCCTTGTCCAGATTGCATAACCTTGCAGTTTCAACGATGGCGTTCACAATTTGAACTCCACGACCACTTTCACGCAGTTGCTGATAGGAACCAACTAACTCGCCAAGCTCCTTGAGACCTTTGTATAAACCAGCATTTTCAGCTGGTGGTGTGAGGTAACTGATGGTAGAGGCGTATCCCCTTCGTTTTGCAATCGTTGCTTCAGAAGGATTATTTGCTGCGTAGTAATAAAGATTAGGTAGTGCCCCGATTAAAGAGTCTGGATAGCAGGTTTCGCTCATACCCATTTGCTTACCAGGCATAAACTCAAGAGATCCATGAGTTCCAAAGTGGAGAACAGCATCTGCTCCCCAAACTTTTTCTAGGTAGGTGTAATAGGCAGCAAAACCATGATGAGGACTTGCACTTCGTGAGTAGAGAAGGCGCATTGGGTCACCTTCATAACCAAATGTTGGCTGAACACCCACAAAAACATTTCCGAAATGACGGCCATAAATCAATAAATTTTGACCATCACTATTCAAATTGCCTGGTGGTTTACCCCAATTTTCTTCTAACCGTTCTGAATAAGGTGTAAGACGTTCGTATTCTTCAACACTCATACGATGGGCAATGGAAAGCTCAGGTGATCCTTGTAACGCCTCTGGGTCGCTAATCACTGCCTCCATCAGTGATTTTGCGTCGCGTGGCATATTTTGTACGTTGTAACCCTTATTCTTCATTTCCTGAAGAACTCTATGAATGGAATCAAAAACATTGAGATAAGCTGCAGTTCCAACATTCCCTTTGTCAGGAGGAAAACTAAAAACAGTAATAGCTAATTTTTTTTCAGCACGCGGTTTTATACGTAATGAAGACCATCGAATCGCTCTTTCAGCGATTGCATCCACGCGGTCTTGCAAGGTGTGTGCTTTGCCAGTGGAGTCATCACGACCGGACAAAACAATGGGCTCAATAGCACCATCTAATTCAGGAATTGCAATTTGTAGAGCAACTTGAACAGGGTGAAGGCCAAGATCACTTTTTTCCCACTCCTGCGTGGTTTGGAATACCAATGGAAGCGCAACCATGTAAGGACGATTAAGCTTTCTCAGCGATTCAACAGCTTTTGGATGGTCTTGACGCGCTGGACCACCAACCAAAGCAAAACCAGTGAGTGACACAATGCTATCCACCAAGGGCTGCTCCAAATTGAGCGGGTCATAGAAAAAGGCATTGACCGGTTTTGAGAAATCAAGACCACCACAGAAAATCGGGATGACCCGTGATCCACGAAATTCAAGTTCTTGAATAGTGGCAACGTAATGAGCATCATCTCCAGTGACAATGTGACTACGTTGAAGAACAAGACCAATCACTGGGCCCTTTCGGGCTTTCTCACTTAAATCCGACCGACTGGCTGTCCAATTCAAATATTCTTTGAGATCCTCAAACATTTGAGGCGCAAGAGGATGCCAGATTCCTAAATCAGGAAATACCTCTGGATCAGCAACCACTATTTCGGGGCGATTTTCATTTTCTAATGCAGGAAAGACATACTTATCAGCCAGCATTAGTAGAAAATTTCGTAGATTATCTGGGGTGCCGCCCAACCAGTATTGAAAACTCAGCATGAAGCTGCGGGCGTCCTGAGCTTTCTCAACGGGTAGATACTTGAGCACTGTTGGAAGAGTGTTCAAAAGTTTGAGCATTGCATCTTGAAAACCTGCACCACCAGCCTCTTTCCGCTTCTTCATGAAGCCTGCGATCGCACTTTTACTTTGACCGAGCTGGGCCATGGAAAAACTGCCCAACTTATTGAGGCGCATGACTTCCGGCATCGAAGGGAAGACGACTGCTGCCTTTAGTCGATCGCGATGTGGAGCTACCGCATCAACAACTTTTTGTGCAAGATCTTCAATAAAAATAAGTGATCCAATAAAAACATCAGCTTCAGCAATATCTCTCTGAAAATCGGCGTAATTAGAATCTTCGCGAAGCTCTTCAATGAGATATCCACAAAGTTCAATCCCGATTGGACCGTCTTGCGCGTTAAGGCTATTCGCGGCTTGCGTTAAGGCGCTCTGGTATTGAGGTTCAAGTACCACGTAGACGGCTTTCATTACCGAGTCGTGATTGTTGTTCTCAGCAGGAACAATCCGACGATCAGCGGAGCGGACCTGCGTAAACATAAGTGCATCTTGGCTATGTAAAGAAGCTTACGGCTGTGCCTGTCTCTCTGCTTGGGATCTGCATTTCGTGTTACATACGCGCCTGGCCCCATAGGCTGAGGCCATCTGCAATCACGTTCATGAGCGACATCCAGACCGAATCGATACCCGTCGTTGTGACCGGTGCGCTCGGTCGAATGGGTGCCGAAGTGATTAAGGCAGTGCACATGACATCCGATTGTCACCTCATTGGTGCGGTGGACAACACACCTGGAAAAGAAGGGCAAGACATCGGCGAATTGCTGGGGCTCAATGCTCTTGATATTGCGGTGACCGCTGATCTTGAAGGTTGCCTCTGCTCTGCGAGTCAGGCAGTTCGTGATGCAGGCCCTGGAAAAGGCGCTGTCATGGTGGATTTCACCCATCCCTCCGTGGTCTATGCCAATACCAGAGCTGCAATCGCATACGGAGTGCATCCAGTGATTGGCACCACAGGGCTTTCTCCAAGCCAACTTGATGACCTGCAATCCTTCTCGGAAAAAGCCTCAATTGGCGGGGCTGTAATCCCAAACTTTTCTGTAGGAATGGTGTTGCTTCAACAAGCCGCCGCCGCCGCCGCTCGCTTCTATGACCATGCCGAGCTAACCGAGCTTCATCACAACCGCAAAGCGGATGCTCCAAGTGGAACGTGCATCAAGACAGCTGAACTCATGGAGGATCTGGGGAAACATTTCAACCACAGCGAAGTGGAGGAGCATGAATCACTTAATGGGAGTCGTGGTGGTCAACGTCCCAGCGGACTTCGCTTGCATTCCCTGAGGCTGCCGGGTCTCGTTGCCCATCAGGAAGTGATGTTTGGATCTCCAGGTGAGACCTATACACTCCGACACGACACCATTGATCGTGCTGCTTACATGCCAGGAGTTCTGCTCTGCGTTCGTAAGGTGCGACATCTTCAGACTCTTGTTTACGGACTCGAACGGCTTCTTTAAGGGCTAAGCACGATGTTGATTCCTCTGCGTCCCGGTGAGCTACATCGGTTAATTCCTGCTGTGGCCACAGGCCAACAATTTAGAGCTGCACTGGGAAATCCACGAAAGATCCTTCAGCGCTTGCTGATTGCCACAATTGGGGGGGTGATCACGCTTTTGATCAGTCAGAGCCAACTATCGAGTCGATGGGGCTCACTCTGGTTGGTGATCGGAGTCGTTCTTCTCCTCTATGTGCTGTGGGGACCGATTGTTGAAGCTGGCCAAAAAAATGCTGTACTCCGTCGGTTTCCTACTGCTGGACTTTTTGAAGGAGAGATTGTCGAGGTCTACCGCCGAGAGCGGGTTGAGAACCAAAGGGAGCAAGCTGATGCCAAAGGTCAACTAGAGCTGATTGAAAATCGACGGACATGGCTTGTTCTTGAACTCGCAGATGAAGACGGCTATTTAGGAAGAATCACTTTCCCGATGGCCAAACAGCATGGCTCGATTCGTCCAGGAACATTGATTCGTTGCGTAGTGCTTAGTGACAGAAAGGATTTTTCACGGCTTGGTGCATTGAGTGATGCCTGGCTACCAGGCCTTCGCATGTGGATTGGTGAATATCCATATTTGCTGAGACCTGCTTTTGAAGACCTCTGCCGAATGCGCTTGCGCAACGTTTCTTCATAAATGGGTTACACTTCGTAAAGACCCGTAGGTTTTCCATGACTCAAGCTTCTACAAACGCAGCAACCATTCGTGGAGCAACTGTCACAACAGAGGACGGTGGTCGCCTAAATGCTTTCGCGACTGAACCTCGCATGGAAGTCGTTGATGTTGAAAGTGGCTGGGGTTTTCATGAGCGCGCAGAAAAATTGAATGGTCGTATGGCCATGCTCGGGTTTATTGCCCTTCTTGGCACAGAATTGGCCATGGGTGGTGAGGCTTTCACCCGCGGACTACTTGGAATCGGCTGAATTTAATTGATGTACGGCTCCTCATCTCCTGTAAGGATTAATGGAGCCGGTCCTACCGGTAGCTTGTTGGCTTTAGGGCTAGCAAGCTTAAATTATTCAATAGACCTTTTTGACACAGCAAGTTTAGATACAATTTGCTCAAAAAGCAGGGCTTATGCCTTAACTCATTCTTCCAGAAGATTATTAATCAAATTAGATCTTTGGAATGAATTACAACCTTTTTTAACCCCCTTCAAAAAATTAAGACTTGAAGATAGAGGCATAAGAAAAACTGTTAATTTCGCAAATAGCGATTTACATCAATCCAATCAATCTGCACATGCCGTAGGTTGGATACTCGACCATAGTTCATTAATGCGCCTTTTAATGCGCAGGCTTGAACGGTCTCCAAATGTTAATCTCTATCTAAATAGAGTTTCTGTCGATAATTTCTCTCCATTCAATAATTCATACGCTCTTATTATTGCTGCAGATGGTCCTCAATCGTTAACTCGCAAGCAATCTGAAATCCCTTTTTGGACCCATCAATATTCACAAGGATGTTTAACAGCAAAAATTCGTTTTCGCAATATCAATTCAGATGAAGCTTTTGAATGTTTCAGGCCTGAAGGTCCATTAGCGATTCTTCCTCTGGGCGAGACTGATTTTCAGGTTGTATGGAGTGCACCACTCCATCGATGTCGTCAATTAGCAAGCCTTGAAACAACGGCATTTTTGGACCAAATCTGCACGATTCTTCCCTACGGACTTGAGCCAGATGCTTTGCTCGATCAACCCGCAGCATTTCCATTACAGCTCAGTTTCGCTCCAAAACTCCATCGAGGAAACGTTCTACTTGTTGGGGAATCAGGCCATCGCTGTCACCCAGTTGGAGGACAGGGTCTTAATCTTTGCTGGAGAGATGTTGAAACACTTCTTCAGTTGATGTCTTTAGCTTCGCAGAACAAGAAGAGTTTAAAAAATATTCCAAGTCGCTACACAAAACTCCGATTCCTTGATCTTTTGATAGTAGGTTTTGCAACTGATCTTCTTGTTCGTCTATTTTCGAACCGGCAATCTGGACTTCTCATAGTACGTCGAGTGGGAATTTCAGCACTAAAGTTGTGGCCGTTTTTTCGCCGTCTTTCGCTTCAAGCGATGACTGATGGACCTGGCACTTTCCTGTCCCGCTTGCCAAAATAAATAAATCCTTTTTCTCTTTAATGGTTCTAAGTAGTGATCCCCAACCCAAACCCTCAGCGGCATTGCTGACTTATTTACAGGGAAAGCTTGGGCTCAGTGATAATGCCATCAACCTTGGCTTGCGCCAAGCCGAATTGGAACAGGCACCATTGCCAGTAGTGCTCTGGAGTTTTGGACTTTTGAGTTTACAGGGGTATCAAGATGTTTTGGACTGGCAGCAAACTCAGGAATAAACAATCAAAGATTCAACGGTGATATTGACAGGAAGACGTTCGCGTCCATTCAGTCCCGCTAACTCGACAACGAAAGCACAGCCAACCAGTTGTCCTCCAGCTTTGGTTACTAGATTGGACGTCGCTGATGCTGTGCCTCCAGTCGCCAATAGATCATCAACAACCAAAACTCGCGGTTGATTTCGCAGAGCATCTGCATGAATCTCAAGGCGATCAGTGCCGTACTCCAGCTGATAGTCAATTCCATGGACAGCACCAGGAAGTTTTCCGGGTTTACGCACCGGGACAAAGCCTAGTTTCTTGTGAGTCGCCAAGGCCATTCCAACAATGAAACCGCGAGCTTCAATTCCGACTATCAAGTCGGGATTCACCAAATCGCAAAGCGCTCCAAAGCGATTCATCACTTCTGCCCAGCCCACAGGATCACGCAGCATGGGGGAAATATCTCGGAAAAGAATTCCTGGCTTTGGGAAGTCAGGAATATCTTGAACGTACTGACGAAGATCCAAGGATGCTTTGTGGTGAGTCTTAGATTTTAATTATCGCAGAGACAGGCAACCCCACCCATACAAGGGGTGAGCTTTAAGAATGTAGTCAACCAAGAAGCTATTTACCAGTATGCTTTTAAACTTTTTAAGCCCGATAGGGACCAGGATTATTAGGATAAAATACCATCATGAAGCTTAGCAATATTCTAATTGCATAGATCATTCATTAATTTATTACCAGTTTTGCATCCAAGGCCTTTAATGTTACTTCTGTAAGATTTTATTCTCCTCAGAGGGCTAGCATCAGCGTATGTTAACTGATGAATTAGCCACCATTTCCCCAAACGCATTGCTTAAACCCTTGGGAATGACTATCTTTTTGTCAAAGAATCATTTAGGATTCGAGACCTAACGGTTGTTTCTAATTGCTCGGACGATGTGTTAGTGACTCAATCCAATATTGTTCTTTTTGAATCGGTATGACACTGAGCTATGTCTGATGCGACTGTCATCCCTAATCCACCAGCTCCTATCCCAACAGCTGTTCTTGGCCGTCGAGGCATGGAAAGGCTTGATCTCCTTCTGCTCACGGTGGAATCACTAGATTTCAATGGTGGCGAAGCCATGCTTTGGGCAACCCAACAACTCGGTTTCGAGAACCTCTTTCCTAATCGGGTTGAATTATGGAAACGACGCTGCCATAACCCGTTAAGACGTTCCACACGTCGCGGACGACTTGGTGCAGCAGAAACAGAAGCACTGATCAGGCTTCTCTGTGCAATGGCTGACAGGCTTTATCCAATGCTCCACCAACTCCTTTCTAGTCGTGAACCATCAGACCTGACGGCTCAGCGATGGTCTCTAGTAGATCAACGCTTGAGAGACCTGATTGATGAACGATTAAACCTCCGTCGCGGCGCAGTTCAGCGTTTGCTGAGCAAAGATCATTCAGCTGCAATTCAGCGACAGCTTGTTTTGACTTTGGCGCTAGCCGCTGGGCCCGGAGGAGTCGATCGTCTTCGGGCCAGTCTTCTTGACCCCACTCCCTGATTGCCTCGATGCTCAAATTGTCTTATCGCTACGACCAAACGGCTGCAAGGCTTGAAGTAGATGGACTACCTGACTTTTCATCCGGACATGGTTCGAATGTCATTGGAATCTTGTCTGCTTGGCGCCTTCAATTGGTAGGTGCTCCCGAACTAGAAGGAAAACGAGATCACCTCGAAGCATTAATGGCCGTTGTTTTTCCCTACGCCAGGCATCAAATTTCTGGAGTTTCGAAACCTGATGGTTGGTCTCACCATCCAGTGAGTATTAGACCATTGGCTGATGGTCATGAACTGGAGCTCACGAGTAGTCAGAACAACGTGCCACCCTTGAAAATCTGTCTTGATGACGCTGACTTAGCTGATCTGTTGCGCTGCTTAGACGCGCTGAAATCAGATGATCGAGTCGTACTCTCTTGGCCAGACATCACGAATCAACCGTTGAGCCGTCGTGAATTAGTGGAGCGTGTTCCCCTGATTCGTCGTTTGACTGCGCCTTTCCTTGGAGGTGCTGCCCTTTTGATCATCGGAGCAGTCGCCATGATCGTGCCAGTACCTATCCAGCAAAGCCCTACTCCAGCTGAAACATCTGATGTTTCTCGTCCTGAACCGGTCAACGAACCTTTACAAGCAGATCAATAACGTTGACCTGGGCTCGGATCTCGCCAAAATTACAAACAAGAACGCACCATTTTTGATGTCCTCCAGTTGGTCCGATCTAAGGCGTCGTGTCGCAAGGATTGGAGCTTCTTTGGACGTGGTCGTAAGAAGCGATCCAGAAGTCTGTGGTTTAAGCGGCTCTGGCTATCAATTAACTCTTCATCACAGTGGCTATGGAGATTGCACAGTAGGTGATTTGAGCTTGATTGATTGTCCGAATGAATTGGTTCTCGTTGAATTTGAGCGTTGGATGCGCAGCTCCAAGAGATTTTTGCTGTCATGACATTGCGGAAAATCCCAGATTTGCCTGGCATGCAGCATGGGAAGCGTGAGATGAACAAACGAAAAAGAATGACGAAGACATCGGCTGTTTCGAAGATGTTGCTTGAGTCAGCTTTACTTTTACTTCTTGGTATTGGCTTGCTTGCTGGATTGAGCCTTATACCGACCAAAGTAGATGGACTTGTTGTCATTAGCGAAGCCATTGCTGATCTAATCCGAGGCCTCAGTCAATTATTAGAAGCATTTCTAGGTCTTTCAGCAATCATTTTGATTACTGCTCTTCTTGTACTCGGTCTACTCGCAATTTTGTCAGGCCTGGTCCGTCTAATTCGGGCCATCTCAATTCTTTCAAAAACATTACGTCAAAAGAAAATATCATCATCGAATACAACTAGGAATCCGGCAGACTATGCAAGTCTTGGCAAACGTCGACGCCTAAAAAGAAAGCGCTAATTCAGAAACTCATCAAGGAGATTTTGATCGAGGAGCAAGTGATCGCTGCATCATCCACAATTCATTTAATGTCAAATTACCATCACTATTACGGTCAATACTAACAAAGTTTCGTTGCAGCCATGGAAGGGAAGAAGCTTCTCTTCGATCAAGCCGGCCATCAAGATTGCGGTCGGCTTGCTGAAATCTTCTTTGCAGTCGCAAGCCGCTTTGATATCTAGCCGATGGCCTAATATCCTCAATTAATAAATAACGCCTAGATTGATTGCGTTGGAGACGCCTTTCGAGATAAGGCTGCCCTCGTACCTCTTTTATTTCAAGCCGACCATCTCCATTGGAATCCATCCGAACGAATAAGGCCTCCATTCGATTGCCGTAATGGCGAACCGGGTTGGCTGAAACTGGCTGACAATGCAGCGAGCAGCTGGTACCCAGTACAGCCAGCATCACAGTGACTGATTTTTTCATTGCATCAGATTATGGAATGAGCGCGGTCAATGGATGTCTGAGTGATGACAGATCGTCAATTAACTGTGACAGGGTCCAATTCCACGAGACAGTTCGCGCAGAGCTCCATACGATCGTTGCATTCAGTTCATAAGAAGAGAGATGGCGAGTTCCTCGATGGTCTTGGTGGTTTAGAAATGATCCAATCTTCAATCACTCCATTGAATTCAGTTGCGAAGAAAGCATCCATGATCTGGGTGGTAGATGACGATCCGGAGCTGCGTCAGATGGTTGGCACCTACCTGATCGATCAGGGTTATGACGTGCGCTGTCTCAGTGATGTGAAACAACTCGAAGCCAGACTGGAGTTTCAACGTCCAGATTTGATCGTGCTCGATTTAATGATGCCTGGGGATAATGGACTGACTGCCCTGAGGCGTCTTCGTGATGCTGGCGACGACTTACCAATCGTCATGTTGACCGCAAGAGGAGAGGGCATTGATCGCATTATTGGATTAGAGCAAGGAGCCGACGACTACCTCGCCAAGCCATTTCTTCCGAGAGAGTTGTCAGCCCGCATCGAGGCAGTGCTTAGAAGGCGCAGTTCAATTCCAGCAGGGACACCACTAGCTGAAGGTGGTGATGTGATGTTTGGAGAAAACCAATTTGATTTATCCGCTAGGACTCTGCTCCGCGAAGGCAAACCTGTCGTTATTACCAGTGGTGAATTCAGCCTACTTGCGGCATTCGTACAGCATCCCCACAGACCGTTATCGCGTGAACGACTAATCGAGCTAGCTCGAGGACCTGGATCTGACACTGACAGTCGCAGCATGGACGTACAGGTATCACGAGTGCGCAAACTTGTAGAGCCAGACCCCGCACGTCCTCGCTACATCCAGACAGTATGGGGATACGGGTATGTGTTTGTGCCAGACGGCGAACCTCGAAGCCGTGCCTAAAAGTAACTAAAGATGAATGTATGAGACGAAACTTAAAAACGAGCAACTATTAAAACTATTGACACAAGCGAAGCAATGAATTCAAAGCTTTCACTTACTACATCTCTACGAGGCAATAAGTCTTGAATACGTAACAACACGAAGACGATCCGATTGACAGGAATTGATCAAGTCACTTCATCACCACTGCTCATCTGACTTGCACAAGACAGATCGAGAATAAAAAGACTAACTCAAGCTTAGATTGAAACAATAACGAACAAAAACAACGTTATACACTAGAGATGATTTGACACCTGAGCCTTGGCCCCAAGAAGTATCATTTTTTCCAATATTGATGATCTCAATAACTGTATTGTGAAAATATACATTTCAAAAAGCATTAGCTCACAAAACATGTGACGTCTACAAATCAATGACTAATCTCTTCGAGAGAAAGTCAAGCGCTCAAGATCAACTAACATTTTCAGAATAAATTAAAAAAGAAATCCATCCGCTGGCACAAAGAAGATAATCTCTCAACGCTCTAATACAAGCAACAAATATCTAAAAATGAGAATGATAATCATTAAAACAACGCTTTAAGTTTTAATTGACGTATTAAAGCTTGTAAGATAATCAATAGAGACAAACACCTAGAAAAGCAAACTATTATTGCCAAAGAATGATCTGAAATTAATAAGACACTATGATCAGAAGTTGCAAACGGATGATGGAATCATATCCTGTTGCTCAATTACCAATGAGGCTTCGCCGCGTGCAAAAGTAACAACCCAGATACTATCAAAATCCTTGCCATGCCATTTAGGAGGTGCGTTCACACCAAGGCCTCGTGTGATTGATTTAATGTGGCTATGTTCCCAAACCAACAGAATCGTGCCATTTCTGGTTAATAAATGCTTAGTGATGCCTACAGCATCACTTCCATCAAATTGACTATTTATATTAAGACCAAACTTTATAGCAGACGGACTAGCGGTTTGAAACATTCTTGCATGAGTTGTAAATGGACCAAGTCCTAAGGAAGGAACATAAACAAGATCTGGTTTTAAGGATTTTTTTAAAAAAAGAGATGGAAGTTGTAGAGCACGGTTCTGCCCCTTACATGAAAGATTATGACCTTTTTCAGGCTTCTCACCATGTCGGATAATCACCACTTTCAGAGTATTTTCAAAACCAGCTGCGCTTGCACATTGAAGGAAAAAAGTAGACGGAATAGTGCAAACGATCAGGAATAAAAAGAGCTTTGTTCTCAACATAATTCACTTCTCATGGAAATCAATAGTAGATAAAAAACCTAGGAATAACCAAATTCAGTTCAGCTTCTATTAGAAACGGGAGGCAAGAATTGTACACACTAGGGTAGAGGCAAAGACAATAGATAGCGATGGTCAAGGCATTATAACTGGAAACAACATATGCACCAAAACATTTCATGCAAACGAACAACATTCATTTTCCTACACAATCAAAAACATCGCAACTATGGCATAAGTAACAACGGATCCTTAACGACATCTCAAACCAAGGACAAGAGCCCAAGCCATAAAGAGATATCGAGAATAAGTTCAATTTTTATACATAATTATTCTGCTCAGGTTTAAATTCACAACGATCTATCCACTTTGGACATACTGAGTGTCTGTCTTGGACTTTCCCCAAAGTACTTTTTGTAAAGCACCGAGAAATTACCCCGGCTTTTAAAACCGTAATGTTCTCGAAGTTCTTCAACACTATGACAATTGATCTTTTGTCGAATAGATGAATATCTCAAAGATGCGTACACATGCTCAAGACGTATAAAGCGGAGTACCTCCATCGGACCAATACCAAGGGCCTCCTTACAACCTTGAGAAAGTGAACCTCGGGTGGTGTGCAGTTGGTGCAATACCGACTCCAACGATTGAGGTTGATCAACGTTGGCATAACCCCAAGCTGCAAGATCTTTACACAATTCATGACGCTGAATCACTTTCAACGGAATCCCCTTCACAGTATCTCTGCTTACGAAACAGTCTTCCAGAGTTTTCTTGATAACTTCTCGGCATCGGTTGGTCAAATCACTGACATCTGCATCATCATTCCCAACATTATGTCCAAGGATATCCGTCAAGATTGTACGAAATCGATTTAGTGACTCAGCTGAGGGCAAAATTGTATTGGTTGAGTGAAGCACATTGTGCTCAATTGTCTGTAACGGACAAAAGTAAACCAGCATGCGAGTATTGGCCGGCAAATGGAGGAAGCGAAAGCGCGTTTGATTAGAAAATCCAGATAGCACCCTCATGGCAACGCTTGAAAGATCGTTACTGAAGTTGCGCGTCATCCCGGTATAAGCTTGAAGCTGAGGATCCAACGCGCAAAATATAGTGCTCAAGGGATTCTTTTGGCCGCAAACGAATAATGAACGGTTAGTTGTGATGCTCATACAGCCATCTGCAACTCCCGGGGCGATGCGCAGCTCACCCTTCATGCGTCCCGGTTCAGTCTTCACCGCAAAAAGTTGACCGCTAAAGGCCAACATCCGTGAGAGATCCATAGCCGTACTGAACGGCAACTTCAAATTTCGGGTTGGTTTTGAAAACGCCTGAATTACCAGGAAACAGTATTCTGCGGAACATAGGCATCAATCTTGCATTTGTCATGGAAACCCACCCAAATCAATCATTTCTTGGATTTTTGGGATCATTAAGATGAAGGTATTAATACTTACTGATCTTTGATGACGACATATACAAATTCACTTAAAGCGGATTTTTTTTCAGCAAACCTCTCCGTTGTCAACAATGCCACACGCGGAGAATTGACAAATGATCCGAAAAGTGCGAGAAGTTATTCATTACCTGTCTCAATTGAGTAAACGGGCCATAATTCCTGTGTAAACTGGATACAAATGTGAGAACAATTACTGTTGAATTACCTCAGGATTCATATTCCAAGATAGAGGTAATTGCCACCTTAGAAGGACAATCTATTGCCTGCTTGTTAAGAGAGACTCTAGAAGCCTGGCTATCACAACAGAAGGAAACAGATATTTCAAAAATCTATGCAACTGCTTATCGACTTATAGAAGAAGCTGACAAGCTCTAAATTTTACGATCAAGCGTTGTCCTCAAGAATTAGCTTCGTAGTTCAATCAATAGAAAACCATCCTTTGAGTAATTCAATAAAATTCAAATTCATTACTCTCAACCATATTGAAAACTAGCAAGCTCAATAGATGAATATTTTTCATTAAAACTACATATATGATGGATTTGGAAAACCAATAGCTATAAACTTGCTCTAAAGTATCAAGAGCTAAAATCATTACCCATTCAAATGAAGAACAACGAACCACTACAGGAGGTGGTTCGTAACCAATATGTCCTTAGCAGCAAAACAGTGCCATCAAGGATCTTCTCATTATTGGTCACACCTTAAAAAGTTCTCTCCCTTGTCATTCGAGAGCAACTGCATCAGTCTGTCGTTGGTTTCAATACGACCATATGCAACAACTGCCTGAGCAATCACAGCACACTGAGAAAATCACAACATCAGAAAGCCGAGATATCTGCTGTTTCGTCTTAGTGGATGGCCAACCACACTCTTGTTGATGTCAATGCTGAACAAAGGGGTTTGGAAAATCAGACTTCGATCACTTTTGGGATGGAGTGGTCTTGCTCTTGGTAGTTGGACGTTCTGCCTGCTAGTTCTGCAGGTGCTGTTTGGGCAGCAGCTAGAGCAACTACAAACCGCGCAACTAGGACGAGACTTAGCACTCAATGTGCGACTTACGGAGCTTGCACTTGAACGCTATCCACCCCACTTGGTCACTGAACTTACAGGCCTTGATCTAGCTGTAGCGATTCGTCCAAAGCCAGTTTTAGCAGCTCCATCCGCAGGCTTTCAGAGGCAGATTCAAGCACTTCAAAACCAGCTCTGTGAACGATTGTCTCACTGTCCGATGATCATCGCGGATCAAGATCAAAACGAAAATCGGGGGGTTTGGATCGAGCTGATCTCACCACTGGAACCGATATGGCTACGCGTCAATGTACGAACACCGATGAGCTGGCCACCAGAACCAACATTGTTGGGCTTGTCACTAGTTGGCGCGGGAATGATTTGCGGAGGATTATTTCTTCTAATAGAAGTTGAAGCCCCGCTCCGTGGATTGGAAAAAGCCTTGTCAAGAGTTGGGGAAGGTTTAGAACCCGATGCAGTGGCTGCTCGTGGTGCGCCTGAAGTTCAGCGTCTGACGCGCAGATTTAATGCAATGGTCCGCCGCTTAGCAGCCAATCGTCAAGAAAGAGCCACCATGTTGGCCGGAATAGCCCACGACCTTAGAGCCCCCATAACGCGTCTGAAATTTCGCCTGTCCATGCCTGAGCTGAATACAAAAGAACGCGAGAGATGTGCTGGAGATTTGCAATCTCTTGAACGAATTACAGGTCAATTCCTATTGTTTGCAGGCGGTGGTGATGAAGAACATTCGGTCCCCGTCCCTCTTGATCAACTTCTAGCAGAAGTGGCATGCAGCCATCCCCCAGACCAATTGCAGCTTGATTTGGAATCTTTAGAAGTGAAAGTTAAACCAGTAGCGCTGAGCAGAGCTGTTGCCAACTTAATTGACAACGCTTTCACCTATGGGAAAGCCCCTGTGGTAGTGAGATTGCTTCGCAAAGATGACCAATGTTCTATTGAAGTATGGGATCAGGGTCAGGGCATGCCCAAAGAGGAATGGGAACAAGCACTACAACCTTTTCATCGACTGGATGCATCGCGAGGGGGACAAGGACACTGTGGATTGGGATTAGCAATTGTGGTTCACGTCGCTCGATTGCATGGCGGCCATCTGAATTGCTACTACGCGGAAGATATTGATAGCATCAAGACTGCAGGGCAATTCGCGATTCGTCTCACGTTGCCCATGAATCGAACGGAAGAAACAATTGCGAAAACCTGAGTTTTTACCAATTTTGTAATAAAGTTGTTACCACTAGGAAGTAGCTGAACGCACCTTTATGGGCCGAAAAAACAAAAGCAAATCCAAGCATGGTACTAAAAGCCAGAATTCAAATAAACGCAATTCTGATGAGAGAATTCCAAATGTACTAATTGATGCACTGGATGGAAGTAATGAGGACATTGCAACTCCCTCTGAACTACTTGGAGACACCCTTGAACCTCCAATACATAACGGTGAACGCCTCAATAAAAAGCTCTATGAGACAGAACTGAAAAAGCTTCAGTCACAGCTCGTAAAAATGCAGTACTGGATCAAGGAGAAGGGGTTCCGAATGATCGTTCTGTTCGAAGGCAGAGATGCAGCTGGCAAGGGTGGCACGATTAAACGATTAACTGAGCCATTAAATCCAAGAGGTGCTCGCGTTGTAGCACTAGGGACACCTTCTGATCAACAAAAAACCCAGTGGTATTTTCAGCGATATGTAGAACATTTTCCTGCAGCAGGAGAAATAGTCGTTTTTGATCGAAGTTGGTACAACCGAGCTGGAGTTGAGCGGGTCATGGGCTTTTGCAGTCATGATGAGGTTGATGCTTTTCTTGAAGATTGTCCACAATTCGAAAGAATGTTGGTTCGCAGTGGTGTCTTATTATTAAAGTATTGGTTCTCAGTAAGTGATACAGAACAAGAAGAACGTTTTCAATCACGTATAGACGATCCTACGCGCAGATGGAAACTTAGCCCAATGGATCTTGAAGCACGAAATCGATGGGTTGAATTCTCTGAAGCCAAAGATGTTATGTTTTCGAGCACTAACATACCTGAAGCGCCTTGGTTTACGGTTGAGGCTGATGACAAAAGAAGAGCACGACTCAATTGCTTGAGACATATTCTGAGTAAAGTGCCATGGGAAGATATGACTCCACCTGCGATTGAGCTACCTCCTCGACCAAAACGTCCTGAATACAAAAGGCCCCCAATTAATGAACAATATTTTGTGCCAAATTTCTATCCATACAAATAAATACGGCACTACATTGAGCGAGCAATAACAATGTCAAAACATTAACACTATCCAATCAGAGAGAGAAAGAAAAAAGCAAATAACTAACAAAAACAAAACAACACAGGAATCATCTATCAATAGAAACAGATGCATGGACGGGAAAATGTGTG